>Ga0222717_10000089_pt1 | contig 71751 bp, 139 predicted proteins | sample C33_18DmetaG_FD_165053 | JGI IMG/M metagenome (GOLD analysis project Ga0222717, IMG submission 165053) | Estuarine water microbial communities from San Francisco Bay, California, United States - C33_18D | ecosystem: Environmental > Aquatic > Marine > Unclassified | place: USA: California... | reverse complement strand
GACCACTGGCTTGACAGGAGATTTTGTGACCACTGGCTTGACAGGAGATTTTGTGACCACTGGCTTGACAGGAGATTTTGTGACCACTGGCTTGACAGGAGATTTCATTACTACGGGCCAGACAGGAGATTTTGTGACCACTGGCTTGACAGGAGATTTTGTGACTACTGATTTATTAACAGGAATATCTGATGCAGACAATGACACTTATATTACTACAGAAGAAACTGCAGACTTAGATAGTATATGTTTTTATACATCAGGAAACAAAAGCGTAGAGATTGATGCTGGTGGAGATTTGCTTTGTTATAATGACGTGGTTGCATATTATAGCTCTTCAGACCAAAGATTAAAAGAAAATATTCAAACAATAGATAATCCTATAAATAAAATAGAGCAAATAAATGGAGTATCCTTTGACTGGAAAGAAGAAATGCAACCAAAATATTCTGGTAAAGATTATGGCGTACTCGCCCAAGAAGTAGAGCTTATTCTACCAGAAGCTGTAAAAGATAAAGAAAATGGCTTTAAAAGTGTAAAATATAATAGTATAATACCATTACTGATAGAGTGTGTAAAAGATCAAGAAAAAAGAATTAAAGAATTAGAAAAGATATGTCAATCGAAAGCATAAAAGTAAGAGATTTAAATACAGTATCTACATTACATGATGATGATTTATTGCTTGTAGCTAGAAATACTGGCACTACCGAAAATATTAAAGCTTCAGACTTACTTTTGTATGTATCAAATTCATCGGCAGGTTCTATTAGCATCGTAAATTGGGAAAAAACGATTACAAACGAAAACTCGGAAAGTCTTATATCAACTTATTTGAACACACCTGGTCTTTCAGGCATTTCTATTGACTCAACAAAAAGTTATTACTTTTTCGGCATGCATAAGTCTTCAGGCCTATACACTAGTGGATATTTTCAATATAACGGAGCAAAAATTCCAGTGCTTACTGGATCAGCAAGTTTAACTGACGCCGCCAGGCTCGCTCGTGATACTCCAGCGACTGGCACGTATGAAGCATTCGCTTTTATTAATGGCGGTAATTTATATATTAACAATAATATCTCCTCGCTTAACGCTTATACCTTTTATTTTTCCTTTATTGGAATTTAACTTTTAATTTAGTGTAATATAGAATATGAGTAACCAAAGAAGTTTCTATAGATATACAGAAACACCGCTTTATATAGGAGCGGTTGGCACGAGCTATCACTCTAGAGCTAACGCTGCAGACTATCCAGACTATCCAGTTAATGCAAGCGCAAACGATTATATTTATTCAACAAGCGCTGGCCTACAAGTATCAGCCTCAGTTCCTCCAATGAGGACTTTAGGACAATCTCAACTGCATAGATATTTCCCTGACGCTCCACTAACTGCGAGCTTAAATACAGATTTTTATTTAAACGGTAATAGCGATCAAATTATAAGTAAAACTGGGGAAGCGGATGAGTTGTACGGAAGGTTGGCGGGTTTTAATTTCGGGCAAACATATCTTAATTCTTTTAATTTAACATTAGAGCCTTATAAACCAGCAAGTATAAGCGCTGATTTCTCTATTTATAAAATGACATCAGACAGGGATGGCAGCTCAACAGCTAGCGTGAATGATGATTATAGAAATATAGGCACAACTAATCCAGATGAGTTAGAGGGGGGTACATTTACCCCTGCAGTTCCTCCTGATGAACCAGATATAAGCATCACTCCACTGAACACTCAGAATCACGTTACGACTGAATTAAATGGCTATAATCGGGCTACCATTGGAATTGAGCACCCAGTGTCTATTAGCTGGACAGAATCGTATGAGAGAATACCTATTTATGTAGTAGGTAAAAAACATCCCGTAGAAGTTAATCTCGGCAACATAAATAGAGAAGTTACTGTTCAAGGCGAAGACATTGGAAAGGTTATTGACTTTAAAGGTCACGATAAAAGAAATGCCACAATTAGCATTTTATTAAAAGCAATTGGTGCAGAGAATCAACCTGGGCAAGAAATTAATCGAGTATTAACAATTGCTGGTCAAATAGATACCCAAGAAATATCCATTAGCCAGAATGGCTTTATGGAAGGTACTGTGACAATCAAAGAATCTGTTCGTTAATAACCTAAATCAGCCCCAAGCGCGTCTTCAATAAAAGTAGCCTTGATAGAGTTATTGTCTATATATCTTTTAGAAAAACTCCAAGCATTGCATAGAAAGTATCTATCCGTGACATCATAAATTTCTGGTATAGAATCCCATTTAAAGCGGACATAGCCTTTCCTATTTTCGAGAAAATGTAAAATTGCATAAGCTTCTCTATCGTCTCTGTTATTAAACTGAACATCGAATACTAGGGGGTTTGCATTTCTTCCGTCAGATAGAACCTCGACTTTTTCTCCATCATAAACCTTACTTAGTATTCTTGATTGTTGAGAAATTGTAGAGGCGTAACTAGGTTCCCAAAAAAAGTTTTTAGTCCAATGTCTTTCATCGGTACTACCTGGAATTCTGTGATCATCCACCCATGTACCACTGCCAGTATCCAAACTTGATCCGTCTAGCCAAGAAGTGAAAGCACTCTGTAGCGGCCTTGCAAAATGACTTTTCTTGCAATAATAATATTTATCAAAAGTCTGCGCTTCATAATCAGGCTTAAATACTACTATATCCTTAGGGTAGGCCCACTGCGAAAGATATTTTAGCCCATGGATTACGTATACCGAGGTAGCGTAAAGAGTGTCATCAGGCGTATGATACCCAAAAGGTTGCGTCCAAGGAACAACCCTGATTTCAAAAGGCTTAGAGTTATTATCAGTTGAGCTAGGAGGATCATAATAACCAGGATGTATTGATCTGACATCGTTGCTACTATCAGGCATCCCATAAGTGTCTAAAGCAGTTCTTTCTATAAGCCCCATCGTATACCAGGGAAGAGTTAAAATACCATCAGTAAAATCATTATTCAAAACCTTTAACATCTCTTCTCTAGTGAATATACTTCTCAAGTATTCTTTATAGCCTATTTTACAATAATCAGAATAATTTTTATAATGTTCTGCACTATTTGATGGTAAAAAGTTCGACACACTATCAGAATTAATTGATAAATACATAGTATGTGATTCTGTAGCTCGAGGAGCGTTCAATAACGTTTCTGACGAACCAGGGACAGCGGACTCTATATTTAAAGAGCTCTGCTTGTTTGTTTTTAAATTGATAGATATATTATTTAAATTCTCTTTATTAAAAGTATGAGAAAATCCTACGCATCTAAATATATTTTTTTTGCAAAATGGGTCAGGAGGAACAAAGGGAAAATCAAGACCCTTAGAAGTCTCTAAAAAATCTATAATTTGCCTAGCTTCACTATCGTGCAAATTACTATAATTTAAAGATAGAGAAAACGTTATATTATTTACACCTTTAGGCGAAATTGCATAAAAACCATCTCCGTAACTAAACATTCGGATAGCTCCTTCATACGAAGCAGAATAACCGTAATCAGGAGCTAAGTATTGACCGTTTCTTTGTGGCCAAGTAGTTGTAAGGCCTTGTAAACTAGTGTTGTATGTTCTGTCCACATTCTAAATTACACTTATTGGCTTGATGGAGCGTCGTTTCCTGCAACTTGTATTGGCTTGCTTTCAAAAGAAAGGTATGCAGAAACCAATTCTTTTATTTCTTGATCATAACCGCTAGCTAAAGATCTGTATGCGCCCGCTGCAGTGTTCTTATTGGGTCTTACGATCATCGAGCCATCGGAGTCACGTATTTGTATAAAGTCGCTTGATTTAGTGGCTCCCTGCAGAGTTTTTCGAGACATTGATGAGTTGAAGTTTTTTAGGTACATCGCTCGATATATAGCTTTTTCTTCATTTTTGAAGTCAGCCTCAGGCTCAATAACACCATTGACAACATCAAAGGATGTATGTATCATAGTATTAAGATTGCCTATATGAGAGTCTAACCATCCAGAAATAGAAGATACTGTAGCAACTTCTGTGTCTGAATCAAATTCATGATCAAATATTTCCTGAGCTAAATCTCCTATATTACTCAATTTACATTCCCTCTCTTAATATTTTAGATACTTCCTTAAAGTCAGGGCTGTTTGTGTTAAGCCCGACCTGCCTGGAGTCAGCTGCTCCGATAATTGTTCTAGATTTATTTCTGTGCTCAAACTCCTTCATTAATCTCTTTTTTAAATTAGTGCGATTAGCTGAAGGCATTACGCCGACTCTTACTGCTAATGACTGCATATCTACAAGAGTCATTTCTGACAAGTTTTCTTGGAATACGCTTGCATTTGCTGTCTTGAATGGATTAACTTCTTTTACTCCAAGAATGTCTTCAAGCTCTTTTGTTTTCTGAATGTATTCTTTACCTGTAGTTTGTTCCATAGATTGTAATTCTTCGATCAAATTTTTCTTAGGCTTCTTAGAAGCTTTTGACTGAGCTTTTGGTGAACTCTTCTTTGTGTTTGTTTTTTTCATACCTTTTACCTTTCCTTTTTATTATACAATGAATATACACTTTTTTCAAGTTTAATAGAAAACAAAAAAGCTCGCCGTAGCGAGCTTCTTTGGTTAAGGGTTAAGTTCTGGGGAATTAAATTCCGCTGAGATTAGTAGCAACCAATCCGTAAAGAGCACGATCATCAAGGATGACACGTCCCTCTTCAAGAGATCCATAATATCCGATTTTTTGTTGACGGACACTGTACTGATCGTCTGCAACAAGACTCATTTCAGCGCCACTCTCGGAGTCGCGAGAAAGAACTCTCATGAGAGAATCACGGCTACGGTCAAGACCAAGAATAATTTCTTCTGTCGCACCTAAGGCAGCTCCAGAAATTGTGCTATAAATCTTGTTGTACTTTTGACCAACACCAAGCTCATTAATTTCCATAATGGAAACGCCATAGAACTCAGGAATTCCAGCATTGTTATAAATGCTTTCACGCATATCGTCAGTAGCAGCAATCGGAGGATTAGCTGCAGCTGCAGCAGCTCCAGAAGCGCTTTTTGTGTTCACTGGATTGTAAGCCAAGGAGCGAAGCTCTTGTACTACTTCAGGCGAACAAATAAGGTCTGTAACTCCACTTCTGCGATCAGTTGGAGTTCCACCACTGAAAGAAGTGTTGATTCTTTTAGCAAGAGTCATAAGACGATTAAAGTCGTCAAGCATAACTCTGTTATTTACAGAACAATCAATAACGTGAGACTGACTATTGGTACTAGCTTTTTTCAAAGCTCCCATGATCAAATTAGCTGAAGTACGCTCTTGCTTAAGCAAAAGCTCTTGAGCAACGCGAGTAAAGGTTTTACCAACTACATCAAGACGAGATTTTGCTGCATATTTCTTATCGAAAGATACTGCGCTATCAAGATTGTAAGTAGTTACCTTCATTTCGCTGAAGCTAGGTTGTACTTGACTGGTTGGAAGACCACCTGGTACAGACTGGCTGTAAACCTGAATGTAGTCTTCGTCCTCTACGTCATAGTAAAGATCCAGTGGAATGCTTGGATTATCATCTGCATCGAAAGATAAAGTTTGAAACAAGTTACTCAAAGTAGGAGCATTGTTAATCACTTCTGCCAACACTGGAGCCAAGAAAGCTGCTAGAGCTGCTTGAGCCTCATATGCGGTTTCGCGATTTTTCGAAGCCATTGCTTTTACGAGTTCAACTTGCTCTTCTGTTCTTTTTAATGTAATATTCATTTTCGTAATTTCTCCTTTAGTTTAGCAATCAATTGCACAAATTGCGTAATTTCCGCCAAGAGAACCAACAGGTTCTGTGCGAGATCCAGTAGCGAGAATAGTGCCTACGCTATCCAAGTCTGCTGCAGCCTGTCCAGAAACTTGTCCGCTACTAGTAACGAGAAGCGTATATCCGATAGCGGCATCTGTATCCCAGTCGGCAACATCAAATGCAGATTCGTGAAGAGTAAAGATACCCTTACGAGCTACAGGTACTGCTTGACCAGGAAGCACTGCGTGATTTTCTAAAGCTTTTTGAGGATAATAGAGAAGCTTCTCTCCATTCTCGTCAGCTTTAGCGACTTGGTTAAGAGTGATCCCTAATGCTTTAGAGGATCCGTCTGCGAGTTCGACCTTATGCGGAACAGTTGGATATTGGTTGGCGCCTATATGGGGGTAATCAGTCTTGCCCAAGTAGGAATCAGCTCCATATTCAATTGGATCGTTATTAAGGTCTCCGACTTCAACTTGAACGAAAACTCCGCCATGCACTTTTGCAGTGCTTAGGGCATCATCGAGGTTATCAACTTCTTGACCGCTTTTGGCAGCAAAAAGATTAATAACATCGTTTTCGTCGTACTGTCTGAATGGTAATATTCTTAGTCCCATTTTTGTTTTCCTTTAATTAATAAATTTTAGTATTTTACAACAACGTTGTCTTTGAAAGCTTTTTGGAATCTCTCAGCAAGAGTTTCTGGCTCTTCAGACAATGTTTCGCTTGAATTTGAAATTTCTACATTAGAAGCTTCGGCGTTATCAAGAACTTCTTCAGGTGTTACTTCTTCAGTTGATTCAACTTCTGATGCTTCACTGGTTTGAACTTCTTTTAATTTAGCTTCAACAGCTTCGTTTAGTTTTTCTTGAAAAGCTTTTTCCTGCTCTTCAATGAAAGCTTTATTTTTATGCTGCCACACTTTTTCGAACTTAGCCTTATAATCAGCAAATGATTCAGCAGATACGTCAAGTTCGTTCAACTCTGAAGCAACAATCTTTTTGTCTTCGTCTTCTAGATTGTACTCAGAATCAAGGGCACCCATTCTTTCATTGAAGGTAGCTTTGGTAAGCTCTTGAGTCTTCTCAGCTTCTAAAGATTCAACTGCAGACTGAGCTTCTTTAAGCTCGGTTTGAAGTTTTTCTACAGAAGCCTTGAGCTCTTCTTGCTGCTTCAATAATTCTGCCTCGGCATTTTTTGCTGCTTCGACGCTTGACAAATAATCTTCATCTTTTTGCTTGATAGCTTGAGTGAATGTTTCTGTCATAGAAGCGACAGCTTCTTTATCGAACTTATGTTCGGCTAATGCAGATTTGAATTCTTGAATTAATTCTTGTGATTCCATAATGTTAAATTTTGTGTTATCTTGTAAGATTACCCCTTTTTTATTATTCTGGGAAATTTTTTTGTATTCTTTTTGTAAAAAAGGGTTTAAAAAGGTCTTATTAATTTCTATTTTTTCCGTTTTTGGATACGACGCCAAGCTATTTTGATCTTCTTTTTCATCATCATTGTAATGAATTACGCCTTTGACGTCAGCGGCTGGTTTGGAGGTAAAACCAATCCCCAAAGGGTAAACATCGCCGATTACCAACCTACTTACTTTTACTCCGTCTTCAGTTTTACCTACTCCTCCTTGAGTAATTAAGTATTGTGAAAGTTCTTTAATTTGATTTTCGTCCGTAATAAGTTCGGCTTCCTTAAGGTCATCGCTGCCTAATGCAATATAATACTTATTAAAACCAAGCTCCCAACTAGCAGAAACTACTTGATAGTTATCCGAATCCTCGTCTCCGCTATCTTCTACTAACTGAGCGAATGAAGGATTGGCTATTTTATAAACTACTGCCGCTAAAGCTATGTTAAATGCCTCATTTGTTCCAGCCACTTCTTTTTCATCAAGTAAATTACCAAGCTGAGAATTGTATTCAGATAGTCCAGCATTTACAATATGACCCACTATGTTTTCTCTATTATGCTCAAGGTTTGCAGGTTTATGTATAAAATAATCTTTAATAGCTACAGCGGTCGCTGTTTCAATTCCATCGCCATTGTTATTAAATTTGTTTGCAACCGCAGCATTAAAAGCTACACCCAGCAAGTCTAAATTTCTTTCAAGATTTACATTCTCAGGGATGAGTGGTAAAAGAGGTTTTAACGAAGCAGTTGAGATACCTTCTTCAGACTCAATTTCAAGCGAAGCTAGCGAGCTTTGCGAAAAAGTTGTTTTATATTTAAAAGGAGCTTTCATACAAAGCATTACACAGATTTTTTGCTTTTATTTTTTTTTACTATGATATAGTAACGCAGCTGGGTATTCTTCTATTTGATGCTCTAGGCATATTTTATCTATTCCTGATAAAGTATTTAAATCCATAATCTTTTCAGAATCTTTAACAACGCTTTCAAAGTTTTTATTCCAATTTTCTTGCTCAGAAGATACTACTATTTTAGAACATAATTCACTTATAAGTTTTTGATGTCCTTTATTTAATCTTTTTATTTTTTTATGAGATTTTAATATTTTTTTAGCTTCTTCTACGAATTGCTCGGTTGCATATACTACATTTTGTATATCTGTTCTACCATATGTTTCTTTAGCGGCAGATTCTTTTGGAATGCCTGAAGTACCAGTTGGTCTGCCAGCAGACTTAGGTGTTTGGGTCGAAGTTTCTCCTTCGATCATAGGAACTCCGCCTACCAAGGGATTGTAATATCCCATTTCTCTCTCTTCTACAAATTTTTCTTGAGCAGGCGAAATTTCTTTTGATTCTGGAAATAGTCCAGTTTTCATAACATCTACACCTTGTTGAGGAGTCAGTATTCCTATCTCCATTAATCTTGTAGTTACTCTTTGAAGTTGTGTTTCATCCTTAACGTTTACTTCTTCAAATTTTGCTTGTGGTATAGATTTCATTCCTAAGTTTTTGCAAATCTGATTGATTTCTGGTTGAAGAAATTGCTTTAAAAACGCATTCCTCGATTCTTTTAACCTTTCTAGGAATATTTCAGCCTTAACTGCAGTATTTGAAAATTTTTCTTGGCCAACAATTATATTCTGCAAGCCTTCTTTAATATCTTGATTGACGATCTCATATTTTTCAGCGCCTAAAACCTTATTAATTTCTGGTATAACAAATTGAGCCTTAGTTGTATAGTCACTGACTAAAACTCTACCGACACTCTCATTTTGAAAAAGCTTTTGCATAGCTACCATGTTGGTTGGATTGACTCCTCCTTTATCTGGTTCAGCCCCCATTGTAATTAAGAGTATCACATTTTCGATTGTCCTAGTAATAGCTTGATCAATTTTTTTAAGCTCTAGCTTGAAATTAATGTCGTCTAAAACAGAAAATCCAAATGGAATTGCAAATGGCTCATAGTCTTGTTTCTTATAAAAGCAGTATCTAAGATATTTAGGATCAAGAGGAACTTTTACACCATCCCTTAAGTAAGCATTGTCTTTAACTTTCTTCTTAGCCTCAGGAGATAAGGATTCAAATATTTGCTTATCTAAATCGTTCTTTGGGGTTTTTAATCTTTCTATCTCATACTCACTTAATATCTTTTCGTATAATGAATCTGAAAATGAAGAACTATGCCTTCTTACGATGTCATACGGATTGAGGATGATGTACCTCAATGGAATTTTTCCTTTAAGACCAATAATTTCTGTTCTGTAAGATCTTCTCAAATCATTTAAATCAATTTTACCTTCTAAGGTATATAAGAAAACATTTCCTGATCGATAATACTCTCTAAAAAATTGATCTTTTAAAAACCATAAGTTAATTTTGTCAAACCATTTTTTTATAAAATTTCTAGCAACTTCACTCCCACCTTCTAGCATAATTTCTGCATTAGCAAATTCAGACATAATATCAATTGCGTTTCTAAATATAGAAATATTACAGTAAGCTTTTTGGCACAATTCAATAGCTTCTCTGATATGTATCCCTTCTGCGCTGAAATGGTATGGAAGTAGCCCTTTGTGAATGTTTTCGTATTTAGAAGCTTTCGTGCCTAAGGCTGCGCGATTCTTTCTTGTTTGAGTATCGACTTTGCCGCCCCTACTATATTCACTAGCTATTGACTGGTAAAATCCTTCTCCAGATAACTCTGGAGACCATTGAGTAGAATTTGATATCATTATATTGTCTAAAGGTTGACTTTGATCAAACTTTTTCCAGTATTCAGATTTCTTAGTATATTTTCTTTTAGCCATTTGTCGAGAATTACACCTATATATTATAATAAGTAAAAAAAGTTACTTTTAAAGTTACTTTTAACTTTTATTTTATAAACATTGGCGTAAAGTTTGCGTATTTTGGAGTCAAATCAACATTCATAAATTCGTAGTATAATGAAGTCATCCAGTTACCTAAAACTAATGCGGAGTAAGAGTCTTTTCTAGTTTTTTCGGGGCCTGTCTGTCTTTTTAAATTGTCAGGCAAGTCAAATGTCTGGGTTCCTTGGGGAGAAGTTTTTATTTGAATTAGGGCGCACTCAGACTTGGTTAGGTTCATTAGATCGTATTGATGCTCAATGAGATCAATCATTTTAGATTGGGGAGACTGATTCTTTTCTTCATTTTTTAAAAATTTTAATTTTGTGATTGGTATTTTCTTTCTGCGTTGCATAGCATAATCTTCGTCAATAGCTCTTGACGCAAACCACAATCTTTTATGATCGAAATTCGCCTGAAGAGATTCGTTCGCTCTTCTTATCCAGTCAGAACTAGGTTTTCTTAGGAAACAAATTCTTCTGTCCTGTTGGTTATATTGTTGTCTAACTCCTTTAAGGACATTCTGATAATCATTTAATTCATCAAAATTAACATCTATTTGTTTAAAGTTAATATTATCTTTTTTAAACATAGAACTTTCATTAACAGCATTAATAAATTGAACGCCTCCCATATAGTCAGCTACAATACTAACGATATTAAATTTTTCTATAAGATATTTAAAATAAAACATATGATCCTGTAATCGAGCACCAGCCATTGCATAACTGTGTACCACAGTAGCATTTCGCTTCTCATCATTTAACTTAAGTATATGCATTGCGAAATCATCAGAGCTTTCACTTTCTGCCCAACTAGGGTCGATAGCTAAAATATATTTAGCGTCAGACTCGCCCGCTATTTCCACGCATTGCCCTTCTCCATCCTTTATTGTGCATTCCGCCATTCTAGAAGTTTTAAAATATCCACTGCTATCATCTGTAAATATAGCATTAAACTCTCTATCGAACTGAGACTGACTCATTGTAGCTTTAGATTGATTAATTAAATTTACATCATACAATTGCTTGGGAGCACAATCATAACTAAAATGCATAATAGATCTTCTAGCATTAGAACCATCTTTATGATCAACATGATTCAGTATTAAATCTTCAAAATTAGAATATAATTTATACAAATATTCAAATTTATAACTAGCGGATGATAACATTATTAATTTATTGTTAGGCCATCTATATCTTTGATCTTCAGTCATTTCGCCTTTTTTTATCAAGTTTGTTTCAAGGTTAAATAACTCCTCTCTTTGAGTAGGATTTTCAACAACAGACAAGAATGGCACAATAACTTCATTGTATACTCTTTCAGGCATTAATAACATCTCATCAATAATGATTCTATGAAATCTAAAACCACGAAGCTTGGAACCATCACCTAATGGTAGGGCCCTGATTCTGCTTCTACCTATTTCCATCAACCATTCATCATTACTCTTGCTTTTTTTAGTAATGCAGCCTGCAAGCATTCTTGCCTGAGGCTTATTTGCAATATCTTCAATTTTTTTAAATATTTGTTTTGACTGCCTAAATGAAGCAGCTAATATCCCTATCTCTACGCCCTGATTCAGTATAGCGTCCAGGAAGGCATAAATTCCTGTAGTAAAAGATTTCGACATACCCCGACTCCAAATGCCTAGGAAGTAGTCAGTTTCAAACATACCTTTAATCGCCATGTGTTGAAATGGAAATAAATCTACTCCTGACAGTAAGCTAGTTGTGAAAGTTATATTTTCTCTTAAAAATTGATATAACAATATTTTAGCTTCTTCTTCTTCTAAAAAACCTTTATCTAAAAGTAATTTATTTATATCCTCCTTAAAAGGATTGTTTGGTTGATTTCCTGGTTCCCAGCTCATTTTTGTTTGTCTAAATAATATTGAATGTCTGTACCCCATAAAGCATCCCCAAGAACTAATAATTTTGGAATAATTTCTACAGATTTTTCTCGATTTCCCGTGAAGATAAATTGGCAGCATCCCGCGTATTCATGAGATAAAACTCTCATATTGTGCCATATGTAATTTAAGTTAGATCGGTGTTTGGAAAAATTGTTTCTCTTTTTTATTTTTTCTATATCGCTTTCGGTAACCACATATAAATAGCACCCCATGTTTCTACACCTATCTAATTCTTTTTTAAATCGCTCAAAACCTGTAGACATTGTTGATTTAAAATCTTGCTCTCCTTTTCGGTCAACATAAGTATATGAGTAATAATCGCCAGATGAAGTATAATCTCCAAAATCTAACTTCATTGTTTTAGAGTTGGGAAATGATAATGGTTGTTGTTCTCTAGTATCTATAAATATTGGCGTATCTTTATATTTATCAGCGTAAAACTCTTTACATATTCTTTTGGTGAATATTGGCTCAACCCCTGTGAGCTTACAAGCCTCTGTATATGACCCAAAAAGCATTTTATAGCTATCTATAGGGGGTAAGTCATATATCTGCAACTCTATATGACTAGGAGCCTTTAAGAGGTTTTTCTCATCTATTCTATTCTTGAGCTCGCTAACTGCATAATGTTCAGCGAGTTTATTGTCTTTATTTTTTATAAGCCATTGCACCATTTGCCATCTGGTTGAAAATCTTTTGCGAAAATAATCTTTTTTGTTTTTAAAAGGTAACAGCTCACCATTATACCAATTCTTCATTGGATAATAAGTCGTATAGTATTCGCTCAATAAAATGTTGTGAGACTTAATATGTATATGAAGTGCTCTTTCAGACTTAAAGGGTTTTTTACAAACCTTGCATATATGTTCTACATTCTGATCCATAATATTAACGCATATTTTGTCCAGCCATCTGTAGGTTTAGACTCATGTAGCATGTCATAATTGGGCTGATTATTTTTTAAATTTTTCCACATCAACATTTTACCCGCCTCAGGCTTAAAAGACATCTTGAATTTAGGAAATCTAGTTTCTCCACCTTTTTTTCCACTGTTGAGGTAAAATAGTATACTATACCATCTTTGCTTTCCAAACTGACTTGGTAACATAGCATATGGGTTTTCAAAAAAATCATAATGTTCTTCATAATACATTGATGGCTCATATTTAATGAATTGCGCTTCTTCTTGAAATAAGATGTTAGTTTTTGTAATTTGACTGCAATATTTTTTAATTTCTGAAACTACAGGGTGCGATGATATTGCGACAGTATTTAGATTATTTCTTTGACCATCGTTAACTCCAGCGACAGTTGCAGATTTACATTGCTCAGAAAATGAATTAATTAATAAATTACATGCTTCTTTTGTGAGGACTGACTCAGCTGTGAATATCTCATCATAGATATTCAGGAGCCTTTGGGGCTGGATATACTTATACTGCATCGTCTTTAGATAATCCTAATATTCTTGCTTTCCAGGAGTCCATAGATTCCATGCGATCTGCTTCCTCTTTCACTAACTTTTTTTGCATTTCAGCCATTCTTACCATCACAGCTCGCTCTTTTTCATTTTGAAAAGTTTCAACTAATGATAATATTGATGCATTTTGAGATTGGCGATTCTCTAGCCTTTTAGCTCGATCACCATTTAATTTTTTGATTAGAGATTCCATTCTTTTCTCACACTTATCGTACTCTTCACTTTTTGTCTTAAGTAGCTCAGCCAGCCTTACAGTCATCTCTTGTTGTGAATCAGCATCATTAAACATTCTATTTAATTTCTCAATATTTCTGCTTACATTTCTCAGATTAATGTAATCGATGCAAACATTAATATATAAATTAATTTCATCGCTAGTTAAATCAGGTTTCCCCCAGGTAGCTCTTACAAATTCAGCTTCGAATAAGTCTCTATCATCTTTATCTCTATAATTATTTATTGTATTTAAAAATCTTGGCGCAGATAGGAATAGTAACATTTTTTCTGCTGATTTTTTCTCTACCAAGCCTATTTCGTCAGGATTCAATTCATCACCAGTATAATTTGATATTAAGTTAACTACACCGTTAAAACTATCTGGCGGCTGATACTTCTCGCGCACTCTTGGTTTTTCATCTTTTTGCAGCAAGTCTGGCGCTACATCTTTAATATAAGCCATAACCGTTCGCTGCTCCGTAGATAGCTTTTTTACCTCTTCCTCGGGGAATATGATTTGAGCAATTTGGAAAGAGTTTAAGCCGTCTTCTGCTAAGTCTAGAATCTCATCTTTTTGTTCATCGGCGAGTTCTATTGGCCCTTTTTTCTCTTTTTTTGTTGTATTGTAATCTAAACTCTCTTCAACTAAGAAGTCTTTAACAGCTCTACCTTCTTTTGATCTTCCATCTAGAGTATCGTCTAAAAAAGTATTTTGAGTCAGTTTTATTAAATCTGGAATTTTTTTGTGATTTTCCCTTAGGTAGGTTTTTTGAGTTTCCGTTAATTCTATTTTGCTCATAAAATAATATCCTTTCTATCAATAACTTCTTTTGCTTTCTCAATGAATATTTTCTTTAGGTTTTTTAATTGCTTGTACCCAGCCTTTCTGCCCTTTTCATTACTTTTATAACCCATCTTTTTAGCAACCTCTTCTTCTGGTAAATGCTCAACATATATCATTTTATAAATTGTATAATGTTTATCAGATAACTTAAATTCCATTAATGTGTGCAATTTTTTTTCTGCTTCAGAAATGTCAGTTAGCTCTTCTGATATATTATATACTTCTTGAGGATGATGCTCTAAAGCTAATGGCATTTTTATATCATGAGCACTTTTTTTCGTTTTCTCCCATTTAGAATATAATGGACACTCTGAACATTGAACCCCGCTTGGAGTGAATCCACATAAGCCAGTGTGGCCCTCTTCATGTTCACTAGCCGAAGATTGAGCGAATGGGCAGTTTAAACAAGGTCTAGCAAAGTTAGTATAATAATTCCTGAATATATTCTTAATTTGATTGGATATTATTTTATTTATCCAAGGAGCTAAACTTCTTTTCTGGTCCCATTGATCCCATTTTTTGTAAATATGAGCACGAATTATTTGCTGGACATCATCGTAATCCATCCATGCGAGAGCGTGGAGGCGCCATTTGTGCTTTCGTTTGCGCAATTCATTATCAATTACATCAACACAGTCTTCGTAGCTTAATTTTTTCTTCCTAGTCATCAATATCGGTCTGCTTTTTGCTTTTCCTGCATAACTGCATACCTTCTTTGATAAGATCTTCGTTATCATTACTTGACTTAGAAACCTTTCTTTTAGGGGATTCGGAGATATTTTTTAAATCACCTCCAGAAATAACTCTATTACCATTGCTCGCATCTATTTCGTACTCTAATTTAGATATAGATGGAATTTTTTCTACAACAATATCATCAACTTGAGGGTTGGTTACAGAAGCCTTTGATCCATCCATGTTGCTACCGCATGAAGGGCAAAATTTAGGAGAAGGAGATGTGTATTCTATTTTGTGGCCACAGTTAGTACAATAAACTATATTCATAGTTAATTATATAATTAATTAAATAAAATTCAACTAATCTCCAAGATAGCCACTGATAATTCGAGCCTGATTTTTAAGTAATTCGAACATTTTTTGATCGCAATCTACAGTATGTTTTACATAGTCAATTCCTAGGATCCCTATAATCTTGCCATTCAACAACTTAATTGGAACGCAGGATATACTTTTAATGCCCTTGTTATGCATTTTTTCTTTAAATAGCGGGTCTGGTATTTTTTCTGTGTTAGAGTAACATATACCGCCTTCCTCAATTAATTCTTTAATAAAAAAGTTATAATTTGAAACTCTTAAATTATGCTCAGAAGATGATTCACAACTTATCCCTTCTTCAACGATTTCGTATGTGTTACTGAATTTCTGCTGGGAATTGCCACTATAATAATAGTCTCCATTATGAAATTCATAGACATAACATCTATCAGCATCTGTCTCGGCAATAAGGTATGAAAGAGCAGTATAAATATTATCGTTGCGATTTATATCCTTAGGCAAGGGATCTCTTTTTGATTTTAATCTATGAGCGAGGTAGATGCCCGCCAGGGTAGTTACTGCCCCTATAACTGCTGAGATAAGTTCCATCGTATATAAAGATATACACAATTATTTTTTATTTTCAAGTTTTCCAATTATAAATTTAAGCAATTCATCTCGCATGATGTCATCTTTTGTAAATCGAAAGCAGTGAATGCCTTTCAATTTACTGTCTTCGTCATTAAATAAATCGTACATCGGTCCGAATCCGCTTTTTCCATTAATGTCGCTTTGCATAAAATCTCCACATATAAATAATTTACTATTTTTACCGAGTCTAGTTACTAGAGTAGTCAGCTCTTTAAATGTAAAGTTCTGCGCTTCATCAGCCACAACTATTTTGTCTATCCAATTAGCGCCTCTAAGGAAATTAATGGGCAACGCATCTACCCTTTCATCCATTAGTTCTTTCATCACCGAGGGAGCTGTATTTTTAGCTGGTAACATTTCATCTAATTTGTCTTTTAAGGGAGCTATATATGGATTAAATTTATCTGCAATATCGCCTGGCAAAGCGCCAAGCCCTTTATCAGCACTTTCAATTACAGTTCTAATATACATTAAATCATAATCATTATTATTACTTAAATGCCTTAATGCGGAATAGACAGCCATATAAGTTTTTGAGCTGCCTGCTGGTCCGCATATAAACATTATGCGCGTATCTTGATCTAAAGAAAGAGATAGAAACTCCTTTTGTCTTTCAGTTAATTTTTTATTTTCAACCTTAAAACCTGGGCTAGCTAATTGAGGTATTTTAAACGCCTCTTCTTTTTTCGTAGTTTTTTTACGTGGCATGTTATTTAAATATATTTTACACTAGTGTAATTAATTATAATGAATAAATTTCAAATTTTCCAAAGATTATGCGAGCACTTAGGTCCGCGTGATGCGGCTATGTGGTTAGGAGAACCAAATAAGAAGTTAAAAGGAGCTTATCCTGCAGACTACATAAAATCTGGGAACCTTAAGCCATTAATTAAAATAATAGAAAAAGAATTCCCATGTTTGACCAAGGGGAAATAAAGTTTTCTGAAATTAGTGGTTTTTTAGAAAATAATTCTAAAAAAGTTAGTACATCCAGTGTTGCTGGATGGAGCGCGCCATATAAGATGCCGAATGAACTTAACGATCAAGGTGCATCTATTGGATTACTGGCTCCTGAGGGAAGTACCTTCAAAACCTATCGGTTTTCTGAATTTAGAGGAATAGTTAAAGCAACACCTCCTAACATAACATCTAATTCAGTTATTAATATTGAAACTAATAGTAGAGAATTTAATTTTTCTTATCAAATTGTAGCTGATAATATGATTGGTGATATTAATTATCCATTTTTATATATTGCTATTAATTATCCTGCTGGTCTTACATTTAATTCTAATACAGGATTATTGCAAGGTACTATTAATTTAGGTGATTTAGGTTATAGTGCTGGAGATGATATTGAAATAGTGTTTACTGTTTTTGCTGATAATTACGCTGGAAGGGAAAGTATGGAAGTAACGGTCAATGTGGAATGGAATGAGCCGCCGACCATAACGATTATTGGAAACAGTTTTGTGCAAAATTTTAATGGAGTGCCCTATAATGATGCAGGCGCAACGGCAAACGATCCTGAAGACGGAGATTTAACTAGCTCAATAATTACAGCAAGTAACGTGAATACTAATGTTAACGGAGTATATGAAGTATCTTATCAGGTAACTGATTCTGGTGGGTTGACATCATCTATAAGTAGAACTGTAGTTGTTATTAATAACCTTCCTGTTATTAGTTTGCTTGGTAGCCCTATAGTCAATGCACCTCAAGGATCGGCTTATATTGATGCAGGTGCAGTTGCGTTTGATAAAGACGATGGTGATATTACAAACAGAATAACTATAGAAAATACAGTAGATACATCTATATTAAATAATTATTCAGTTGTTTATAGCGTGACTGATTTTGATGGAGGTTTTAGTACAGTATCTAGATCTGTTAATGTTTTTAATATATGTTCTATAGCCCAAGAAAATGGTGATAGCCTTAATGCAGAAGATAATCAAACGATAGATGTTGAATTGTGTCCTGATTTTTGTAGCTTACTACAAGAAGATGAATTTCCAATTTATACTGAAGATGGAGTATATTTAGATATAGAAACTTGCGGCGAATCAATTGAAATAGACTTATGCAGCTTACTTAGAGAAAATGGGACTCAAATAAACACAGAGGGCGGAGAAACTTTAGAGGTAGAAATATGCTGAAAGTAGTGTAAACCATATTATGGGTACTAAAATATCAGAACTTTTAACAGCGTCAGGATCAGACATTAATTCTTACTCCAGAGTTCCTGTAATTGTTGGAGACGGAACCACAATGGCAACAAAGTCAATTGAGCCAAAATATCTTGGAGGTCAATTATTAGGAGTTAGACAGGCTATTTTCGATGATGATTCTGTCGTAGGTGGATCTGGCGAAGGGACTGCAGGAGATCTGAATACAGTTGACGCTTTAACTTTGTATTCTGGTGATTATATTTTAGATTGGGATATCAACTTAAACCAGTCGGCAACTGGAAGCGGAGTATTCTCTGGGGATGCAAATATAGCATTTACAGGAGCTGGAGTGAGTCCAACTTGGGAAAAAGTGCAAAATTTTCATATCTATCATAGCGGCGAACCCGAAGACTATTATAAAAACAAATCAATTCACTTAACTCATGCTTTAGACTTGAATACTGGTTCTGGTGATTTTGTATTCCAAGTAAATGTTGACTTACCTGACTCAGGATTAAATGTTCACGACTTTACTGTTAAAGTCACAAGTTGTGCAGATGTTGCTGGAGTTTCTTCTGCAGTATTCCCCACAGGTTCTGTATAATATTATAATTTATTTTTTTTAAACTCTAAATATAAAATCATTCTATCTTTTTTTCCTGCGTTTATAGCAAAATGAGGATAGGCTCCGTTAAATATTACATAATTGCCAGTTTTATGTTCAAAAAAATCTCCATTAACGCAAAGATATGATTGCATCGGCTCTGGCGCGTCAAGAGAGATGTGCATTTGCGCCAATTTTTCTGTAACCATTTCTGGATGAGTGTGAGTTCCTAATATTGATTCACCTTTTAGTATGTTTAGTGCCGCAACTTTTATTCCTTTTATTTTTTTTAATAACTTTATAGTTTTTGGCATATTACTGTGCGGTACTTCTTTATCATGAATAATTAATCCATATTGAATCCAGCTTTTATTTACCTCGCCTTTGTTATTCCACCCATCAACCCATCCATTTTTTTTATTTAATTCAATTTTTTTTAATATTTCTTCAGCTACAACTTCATGGTCTTTATTAACTCTATTTATATTTAAGTTATAATTGTCGAGGTGCGAAGATTCTTCTTTAATAATTTTCCAATTTTGGATTAACTCAGTTAATTGAGGGAAATCGCTAAGTTGATAGAAAAGCATTAAAGTTTATCGTAATCTGTTTTGCTGCAAAATTTTGTTAATTTAGTTCCATCTTCGTCCACGGCTTTAAGCGCATAACGCTTAGATGCCTTCCCTCCCTTAGTAACCATTTGATAAGTTTTCTTTTCGACTAGTTCGGCGGCTATCTGAACTTTAGTCTTCTTTTTTACATTATAAAACTCAACTTCTTTCATACTTTGCTTTACACCAAATAGGGGTCGGTTATTTTTTTATTCAAGCGAATAATTTAAAATATTTTAAACAATGCAAATATTGAAAAATAGTACCCCCCGCCACTTTGTCACAAAGTGACTAGTGGTTTTTTTTGGAAAATGGGGTGGGTCGGTATACGAGCAAGGCGGGCAGGGGGGAGGGGTGCTATGCCACACCCTCCTCCAATAAGAGAACCTTTGTCTTGCCTTCGACTTGTCTTGATATGTTCTTGAGTCTTATCAAGTTAGCTTGAATGAATGACTCGCTAACGAAGTACGAGTTTGGTTTGAGCATCCAATTCTTAGGGTCGATCAAGGCAAACAGGACTTGCCCTGCTTGCCCGAACATAACCCAACGGAATGATGTTTCGGCTTTGTTGCGTTTAGGTAACTGCTTCATTCTCCGAAGATCTCACGCATTGCAGGACTGAGAGAAGCCATGTCAACCTCGTTCTCATCCATGTCATAATCGACATCATCCTTGTCATGCTCGACTGACTCAAGAGAAGCGTGTTCTTCCTTGATGTCATTATCACTTGCTTGAAGCAAACCATGATTGACCACAAGCTCTTCCGCTTGAATCTCTTCATGGAGTTCTTCTTGCAATGATGCAAATTTAGGAGCGAGGCGGTAACCTTGCTTGGCGTTTTCTACTGCTAAACGAATTCTTTCGATGTTATCCATAGTTATATAATCTAGTATAGTTGGGTTGTAATGTCAAGCCTCAATGATTCTTTTTTTATGATCAACCAAAAACTTTTGGTCATTCTCTTGTGCAAGAGTCTTGGCATAGTTGAATGCTTTGGTTCGTCCTTCGATCTCATTGACAAACTTGCCGAAGGCGAAGATGTTCCAAAAGCGTGAAATGTTTTCGTTTTTCTCAATCTTAATCATGCTCTAAATATAAGAAATTTTTCTGTAAAAGTCAAGTGTTTTTTAAAAAAAATTAAAGTTTTTTTCATGTTGTTGTAAGTTGCTTATAGTCATATAATTGTGCAATTGCCCTATCAAAAGTAGAATTGTGCAATAAAATAATTTAAAGTTTTTCTTGACTTTTAGTCATTTTGTTGCTATGTTGTTTATATGATAAAGATTGATACAACACAACTAACTGAAAGAGAAAAGATTTTACTAGCATTTGTAATAGCTAAAAAAAAGTAAAATAAAGTTTGACAAAACAAGAAAGGATTGATAGGTTATAGATATGACAGAAGAACAAATACAAAGAGAAATAAGATTAGACAAACTACAAATGCAAATGTGGAAAGGTCAAATGGATCAAGGCGAGATAGATTGGAAGCTCGCCCGCATTGCTGAACTTAAGGCAATGTTGCCACAAGCCCGCCATCAAGACAAAGTAAAAGCTTTCGGATGGAAATCAGTCGAAAGAAACGCTTGACTTTTAACATCAACTAACCTAGTATATACACATATGACAATGACAAACACAACTGAAACCATCGAAGAAATCAGAGACGAGCTTAACAGAAAGCTTGACCTAGGGCTTGCCCTGTCTAAAGCTGAAGGCAACCTCAACTTCCTTGCCGAGTCAACCAACAGCGAAGGCGACAAAACCTTGACCATCACTCAAGGCATGGCAATACTCGACGCTCTCCATGCAGTGCAAGAAGCTCGCAAGGCATACCAAGCAGTGATCTACAAAGAAAGAAAGGCTAACTAATGAGCTATACAAGATTAGAATCTAAAATGAGAGAATCAAGCAAGATCGCTAAGGATGCCTACTTAGATGATGATCCTGAAAAGGCAATTGACTACGCCTGGACACTAGGGTATCATGGTGTACCATTCTATGATAAAGGTGCAATATGCTACCTCAAGAAGCTCGACATACTAGAAGATGCACAATCCGCTTATGATAGTGGTACAAGACAGCGAAGCACACCTTTTTCATATGCAAACTTCGACGATATAGACGATTACCTAAGTCACTGCTAGTCAGATAATTGCGAGACTGGGTGGGGCGCGATAGAATTGTACAATAAAATAAGAGAATCTTTTTTCACTTTTTGCTTGCAATTTCTGACCTGATGTGCTACCTTGTAGGTATATGATTAAGACAAATAATAAAGTAAACGGCTTCATTGCCAAAGTAAATATAATTGACCGCAAGACAGGCGAGCTGATCAGCTCAAATGTAATGATGAAATGCGAACATCACGCAACGATTGAAGACTTGAACAAAGATCTTGCCAAGTTTGGACTGCCTAGAAAGTTTGAACTTGTCGAATGGATAGCTTAAAATAATTCACTTTTAGCTTGCAATTAAATAAAAAATTTTATATAGTTATATCATGAACATAGAAAAAGAAATCAGTAAATTAGAGCAATTCATAAAAGATCATGCGTTTGATGCAGACGCTGGGCACATTCAATCTCAAATAGCATTGATTCAGGCAGAAATTGAGCTTGAAGAACTAGAGCAGCAAGAAAAAGAAGCTGAAGAGCGGGTACAAAATTTACTTGCACAAAAACTCTTTTTTTCCTTTTTTCCGCTTGCATAATCACAGAAAATCCTTAATAATAAAGATATGAGAAAAGTTACAGAACAAATCAGAAACGCCTTCAATGCGGGCACATCCTTAAAAGTCGGAAACACCGAGACAGACGGGCAAACCGTTTGGCTACATGGCAACGCGATTGTCAAACGCGATCCTGACGGGCTTGTAAGATGGTCTCTTGCGGGATGGAATACGCCCACCACACGCGAACGCGTCAACGGCATAGCAAATGCCAATGTTTTCCAATTCAAATTCGAGCCTGTACTAAACGGCGAAGTAATTGACGCAAACGATTGGTTCGCAACTCCTAATTCATTGCCCGATCCTCTTGTGTTCTAAGTCGTTGAAAGTCAGATAATTGCAAATCTGGCTAGGCAAAAGTAGAATTGTATAATAAAATAATTGAATCTTTTTTCACTTTTTGCTTGCGTTTTCGGCTTAATGTGTTAGATTATATATATGATAAAGAATAAAACATTCGTAGCAAGTGTTCATGTCTCTTCCCTTGATGGTGAAGCAATTTCCTTATGGAATAGTAATACCAAGTCATACATCGACATTGATAAAACACATCATACAATCACTATAAAAGCTGAAGACAAGCACGAAGTAAGACGCAAAGTTGCTCGCATGATTCGCACACTTCAGCCTAAGTTGCAATTTCAAACAAGCATTCAACGCAAAGATGGAGACAATGCTCAATACTACATTCAACAAATTTGGGAAAAATAATTCACTTTTTGCTTGCAATTTCTTTGTTTGTATGCTACCTTATAGGTATATGATTAATACAAAAGATATGAAAGAAAAAATAGTAAAGCAAATTGATCTTGGAATTCACCTTGCAAAGATTCAAGGATCAATCGAATTCCTTCACTACATGAACACCGAAAAAAAAGATTCACCAAGAACCTTGACGGAAGAAATGACCACCGAAGGTCTTCTCGAAAAAGTTTCAGAGCTTCGGTCTATGATAAAAGAAATACAAAAATAATTCATTTTTTTCTTGCAATTTCAACTCAAATGTGCGATAGTAATAATATGTTAAACGATAAAATACAAGTTAGAATTAAAAAATGGTCAACGCATTGGTCTGTTAAGATCTTCGACACAGGAACCGATTACCCACGGGTTCGGACTGCCTCAAGTCTTTCGCATCTTACAACAATAAAAAGAGAAGAGAATCTCAACTCTCCTCGTTTCAATGTAGTAACTCAACACTAAAATAATATGCCAAATAAAAACAAATTCAAAAAAGGCGATGTGCTCATCTCTCGAGATAATAAAGTCTTTCAATTCATCCAAGCCACCGAGCATGAAGAGCTTGGAACTATCGCCATGGTTCGTCCATACCGCACCGACCGCAAGGTCGGCATCCGTTTTGAGGATGTGAAGCTTCACCCTTTCTTTGCATAATACTATGATAAATGTAGACAAAAACCCAAACTTTACTAATTGGTTTGACATCAGACTTTTTGGCAAGCTAGTAGACAACGCCACAAGCCACGCTAACGCCATGCGTATAGCCCGCAAGCTCAGCGAGCAAACTAAATCTCCGATTATCGCGACTAAAACCAAGTCGTAAATCATTGATTATCATATAATTGCGAAACTGGGGAGGCAAAAAAAGAATTTTATAACTTTTTAGTTTGATTGGTTAATTTCTCTTTCTCGGCGGGCAATGGCTGTATCCGAACGATTTGGGCTATTTGGAAAAAAATTTGCTCCTATTTACAAAAAAACCCGCTAGTTTTTAGGCTAGCGGGCTTGTAGTTGACCTAAGACTATGAATCCTCACTTAACAAATCCGAGAACATTATATAGAATACAAGTATCCACGGAGTGAAAAATAATAGTTCCATTATCCAAGAATTTTTGAGATTACTCTCTTGGCGACGCCTTTACGGAATGCAACGCCATTGTATTGAGAACCCTTAACAACTGACACGAATGATCCGTTAGCCGTGTCGTAGTAAGCAGAGACGGGTACTCTGTTCTTGTTAACATATGTGAACCAAATCTTTTCATCACGACTGTTGACATTGTGAGGAGTATAGGTTTTAACCTTACTTAGTGCTTGTTTTTGTTTTTTTGTCATAGTTTAGTTTATCTGATTGTTATGATATAAGTATAGTATAAGATTGATTAAAAGTCAAGCGTTAAATCTTTTTTCCTGCTCGACTAATACTTTTTCGTTAAAGTCTGCCCTCAAATTAATAAGTAATTTTTCTTCAGCGAGTCCGTCAAGTTGGAATTGTTGCATCAATTTAGAGACTTGAAGTGGAGGTTGCCAACCGAGGACATCGTCCGAAACAGAGAGGGGAACAAAGTCTCCGCGAGGATTAAATACTGCGACTTCATAAGTATCAGGATGGTTTCCGTAGAAAGCATTGCCTCCATCGTCATTTCCAACAACGCTGAAAGCGTAGCCATTGTCAAGAGTTATACTTGCCACGACTCCTAAATCTTTTGCGTGAGGGTGAGGTCCGAATTTTAAGTCATCGAAGGTTTTTAGTGTTTTAGTCATAATATAAATTCTATAAAATTAAAGTAGTTATGTCAAGGGTTTTTTACCACCAAGAGTCGAAGAACACTTGCCAACCTTTGTTGAGTAGGTCGCGAGCCTTTTTGACAAAAGAAAGATCCTGATCTTTGTAGTAGTAATGATTGTCGGGATAAGCGTTGCCGTCTTCATCTAACCAGAAATAAGAGTCATTCCCAAAAAAGAATCCGCCTGTTTCAGGTAGCTTAAAGTTGTTGATTGCATATTCTAGCGTATCAATATCTTCTAGCGTTAATTGTATAGGTATGCAGTTAAAATCGCCCATAGGGTTAGCTTCTGATGAATCAAAGTTTGGTCTACCTTTATCCTCCCATAAATCTTCCATCCAACCTTGAAGTCTGTTATGCTTTCTCCATGTAGCTATATCTTCGTGTTTATCGCCTTTAGTTGCGTATGCTGATTGATCTAATCCCATAATAATATTCCTTTGTTAAGTTAATCTATACCTATAAGTATGACATTTTTTTAAGTAAAGTCAACCTTTTTTTTTGGCAAATTCGATTTTAATTTTTGTCTATATAGTTTCGATTTCATAAATACCCCTGGGTCAATGACTTACATTAATGGATAGGGTTTTGTTGTAATTAATTAATACACAAGTCTTTATGAAAGAATCCTTGGTCCGCTAAAACTCTACATGTGTCTGGAAAGGCCAAGTCGATAACGTCGAAAGCTTCCAGGAACCCGTCCAGGTCCTGCGCGCATTCATTAAAAAGGTAAAGGCAAAAAATATATTCTTCGTAGTCCACATATGATTTTATAAAATTTTTAATTGTTTTAAAGTATTTAGTATCCTAACCATTCAAGCACTGCCTGAGCCGAGTATTCTTCCGTGTCGCCCATGTCTACCAAGAACTCTTCGAATTCTTGGCAACCGTGGTTTGTAAGCTCCTGAAATGCCCGCTCTTGTGATATCATGACGGATTCGGCTGAGTCGTAATAAGTATCGCTCATGAGTTTACTCCTTCCTGTACGAAGCCCGTCTCATCTTTCTTTGCCATACCTTTTTCGATAAGCCCAACGACTACCCCTTTCTTGTCTAAGAAACGCAAGTCGGTATCATCACCATTGACAACTTCGTAACCCTTCCAAGTCTTAGGAAGTTGGTTGCGAAACACCACGGCAACATTACCGCCCATAGCAAGAACCATCTCGCACTTTTTGTCGTTATGCTCGGAGCGAGAGAAGGTTAAGTGATAATTGGATGGAAATTTTTGTTCATCTTTAGTGAATGGCTTGTTAAGGAAAGCACACATTCTTTTGAATGACTTTGTATAGTCGTAGAATTGGACTGAAGAAAACTTTTCAAAGATTGTTTTCGGCTCTTCTTCATTCATGAAAACGGATTCCCAGGCAATGTCGCTCGTAAGATTCAAGCGAAACACCGCTTGCATTTCTTTTTTGAGCGAACTTTTGATAGTCGAGGCAACCTCTTTAGAAAGCTTTGCAAGGAAGTCAAATTGTTGCTCAAAGAATAACTTTGTCTTGGCAATGCGTGAAGCTTGAACGGAATTCATTTGACCACGACCTGCTGTGTTTAAGCAAGCCATTGTGCAACCTTTTGAACGCCATTGGCAAACTTCGTAACCCGCAAGATTGGCTGGAGCTAAGTGAATTCCTTTTGTGATGTAACCAAGTTTTTCGCCTTTAACGATTTTTTGGTTACCTGAAGTGAGTAGTGTCGTTTTAATCATGTATACAATACTAGACAAGCTGAGGGCATCTGTCAACCCCTTTTTTCACTTTTTTTCATTTTGTTGCAAGTCGTTGAATATCATATAATTAAAATTTTTCTTAGGCGATTTTTGCAATTACTTAATGTTCAGTAACTTACAAAACAAAAACCCCCTTCCGATTGGAAGGGGGCTGAACGACACGATATGACCAGCAACCTTAGAAGGGGTCACCTGCACCGACTACCTCGGCTTCGATTATCTCATCCTGCTTAAAGCTTGATGAATCAAAGCCCACTTCGGAGTCAAGCACGGAATGCAATGCTTCGGAGCGTTGAGGTAATGCGGTAAGGTTACCCTTGTAAACCTCTGTGAAAGCGTTGTACAATGAGTTTACATTCCTGTCCCAAAATTCGGGATGATCGGACTTTTCCCATTGGTCAACAACATCAATGATCTTTGACTTAGGCAAAGCACCTGCCTTGCAAGCACGGATCACAAGATCGTTGACTTGAGCGTTTTTAAGATCATGCTCTTTGTAGGCATCAATCCTACTATCTTGAGCAACCCAAAAGTTGAAAAGCTTGCCAAGAGTGCGAGCAATGACATGGTCAAGCTCATTGAGGATATTCTTAGTATGCCTACGAGCTAGTTTGACCTCGTTAGTAAAAATAAGATTGTCGCAGACAAAAGGAGCGTCACCTGCACAAAGTCCTGCGGGGAAGCACTTGTCGTGGGCATTACGAAGTCCTACGATAGTGCCTCGCTCTGAAGCCTCTCTTTTAGGATGAGAAACTTGAAACAAGCCAAAGTATCTTTGGTTATTCCTAGCGAGGTTATGGCACTCTGCCTCGATAGTAAAGCCCGCTTGATCAAGATGGTTGCGAGTTTTATCAATAAGGAGAGAATGAGAGATCGGTTGGTACGAGACAGAACGCTCGCCATTTTTGTTGAGTTCCTTGCGAAACTCGATGGGCGGAGTTTGAACTGCCTTGACTTGGTCGATTTCTACTACTTTGTGCTCACCGCCACAGATGCGGAGATTGTTGGTTTTTTGTTCGTTATTCATAAGTATAATAATAGTTGATTGTTAGTGTTTTGTCAAGAATTAATTTTAGTAAATTAAAGTTTTTTTATGCTTCAGCTTTCTATGTATGATTTTGTTTTTAAGTTTGTGAGGGCGAGCTTTGGTGAAAAGGATTGGTTTTCTTATCTTTATATCTCTCGCTTTCATATATATAATTATGACAGATTACGATTTAATTGCAAGCAAAAAATAATTTTTTTTTGCAGTTATCTTAAGTTGTTGAATACCATATAATTGCGGAATCAGCTAGGGAAATTTCATAAAACGTTGATTATCAACAAAAAACCCCTCTCCGATTGGAGAGGGGCTTGGATTAACCGATGACCATGAAAGGTCAGAACACACGCTTCTCTAGATGATAGAGCTCCTCTAGTAATGCATTATGCTGAGACCGACGCTCATTGTGCTCTGATAAATAAATACCTTCTGATTCTTCGCAGGCTAACATATACGCTAGCTCGCGAACTTGTGCTCGTAAATGTTCAATGCGTTTCTTCATATTCTACCCCCTTACTAAAGAGATGATGCGATCATAACGGAAAGAACGAATTCCGTTGCGGTTAAAGCAATGAGCACGAAAGCCTACGACTCTCCTGCCCTCGCGAGCGTTGCCAAACTCACGCTTATGCGTAGGTTTAGAGATTGTATACATTTGTGTTCTACCATCTTCGGTAGTATACACGACATTATAGGTTGAGCTGAACAAAGCAGCTAACTTGTTTTTGAGTTTCCTTAACATTAGGATTGTTCTCCTTCTACTTCTTGTAAACCCATCGCAGGGTTTTGGTTGTAATAATTGTAAGCGTCAGTGACTTCTTCAGCTGACTCAAAACTTACAAATAAGATGTCTTTTGCACTGTCGTATGGGTGCCATGGCGTCTCTGATTCCTCAAAGGCTAGCTCCCACTGCTCAGTGTCTTCATTAAAATTAGGAAGGTCAAGAGGTTTGCCTTCGCATACTGCATCGATATAGGTGTTCATAGTTGTGTTTGTCATGGTTTAATTATCGTACATTTCTTTGATCATGTCAACATCAAAATCAATTTCTCCGTCTTTTTCTTTAAGTTCAAAAGAATTTTTATCAATTAAGATTTCTTCGTCGGCATCCAAAAGGTCTTGGATTTTTTTAATATAGTTAATGGCTAAGTCGTTCATTAGGTAATGTCGATTCCAAAATGAGACGCGAGATCTGCAATAGCTGAATCTTTATTGAAATAATTATATGCATGAGTTAAAAGCTGCTCTTGCTCTTCTCCTGTATGCCCATCTCTGAGTTCGTCATATATCTCAAAGATGTTCATATTCCAATTCCAACCTTCTACTCTTGATTCTATCTGTAACTTAGTCATTATACTGCCCTTTCATTTACTTGTTCTAACATTAATTTGAATTGATCGAAAACTTTTTGTTTGCTACCTTTAAGTCCAAACTCTTGTTTGACGATAGAATAGCAAGATCTGCCCCTGCTCATTTGTAAACCCTGGGTCTCAAGCCTTAAGCCTCTGAGAAGAGTTTTGTAGCGAAACATTTCGATTTGTTCGGGTTTGTCTAATACTGCTGTCATAATTTTTCCTTGTGTTATAGTTCTGCTGATTGAAAAGATGATTCTATTCTACGCTCATCTCGCAATAATGTCAAGTCCCGAATGATGTCATCTAAAGTTTCATCTTCACTTTGGAACGCACTCCCTAGTGGAAACTTTTCGGGATGACGCTCATGTTGATCGAGACAAACTGTTGACATGGGATCTGACCATGCAAGGTTGCCCCTAACGATATCCATAATTGATTCTGATAGTGTCATTGCTTTGCTCTTTCTGCTTTTATCTTTGCGTTTTGGTCGTCAACGATTTTAGCCAAACGCTTTAGTTCAAATATAACATTCTGCTTATCTTCGTATCCTGCATTTGGGTTTTTCAACACCTCAACCATTGGAAGGATGAGTGCTGACCATGTTGGTGTGATATCTATTGTTTCTGTCATACTATAATAGTATTAAATTTTTTGTTCAATGTCAAGGTTTTTTTCTCTGTTTTTCTTTAATTCCCAACTAATGTCATAGAGGTACTGACTAACATAATCCAAGGAGGCTGCAATGTTTTTAAGCTCTCCACTGAGATCTCTGTTTTCTTTCCTCATTTCGTAGAGTTCATCTGAAACCCCAACGATTGCATCGGTGATTGAGCATCTATCTTCTAATTTTCCTTTATGTGCTTCCATTAATTTGTTCATGCCATATCCTCCTCATCTAATACTTTTTCTTTTAACTCTAATAAACTTTTATAGGTGGTAAACCACGAATCTGTTTCGTCTTCTCTGCCCTCCATCTCGCTATAATAAATGTAATCAATAACTTCTTGAATAGATTGTGATGTAGGAATCTTAACTAATAATTGCTTCATGCTGCTAATACTCTGTTATGGGTTAATGATGCAAATCCTGCATAAAATACAGGATTTTCTGTGTCTTTTTCTACAAAAGAGCTATACTTGTACGGGTTGTATGTAATTTCTGTACCAATTGCAACTGTCCCGCCAAGGTCGTCTATCCTGCCTGAAATGCCCGCATGAACATTCTTACGCTTTTCTTGAATAACTTTCGCCCGCCCCTTTTGGTTTACTTGAAAACTGCAATCCCACATCTCTAAGCTATCTGCGTGTGCTTTAACAAGCCCGCCCTGCTTGACTGACCAACAGTCCTTGTGAAGATTCTTATATACAAACACCTTCTTGCTGAAGTCGATGTCGTATCTCTTGTCGCTTTTTGTTCTGATCATGTATACAATTATGACAGAAAAATGCCACGAGTCAAGCTTTTTTTGAAATAGTTGTAACTCGTTGGTTATCATATAATTGCGAAAATCGCCAAAAACTCTTTTCTTGCTGTAAGTTGTTGAATATCATATAATTGCAAAAGTTGGCAGGGCGATCCCGCAAAATACTGATGCTCAACCCTTTACGAATTGAATTTTAATTTTATAAATTTTTGTTTAAATTATAGCTTTATATATTTGTTGTATATTTGCTACTTATATATTTGTTGTATGTATATTTGCTATGTCATTATATGATATGATTTAATTGTATAAAATATTAATCTTCCTTAAGTGAGAGACAGACTGCAATAACAATGGCTCCTATAATAATTTCCATTTAATTTGCTATGTGTAGTGCTATTCTAAGATTCTCGCAATCTTTACCACAGAGAAAAACATCTCGGCAGTAGTCAATATCTTCGCTCTCTACTTTATCGATGCGTTGGATTGCCTCCCAGGCATGAACCCGTTCACGGGGCAGTCCGCCCCATTTAATAACGACTTTCATGTGCGGGAAATAATCTACGATCTCGGCAAGCTGAGGTTTCGTCATGTATCCGTAGTTTGATAATATGTCTTTTAATGTTTTCATAATAATAAGTATGGCAGGTTTTTTTGGGAATGTCAAAACAAAAAGCCCCTCCTAGAATTTCTCTAGAAGGGGCAGGGGGCGGGGGATGGGGAAATATGTGTGGGGGAGGACTACTGTATACCTCCAACTTTTCGGCGTGAACATCAGTTCAGGATTACCTACTTCGAACTACAAATCAAGCTTGGCATTTGCTATCGGCTCATCCGATTGGACTCTACCGCCCCGCCACGGGGGATTTGCATACTTTAGCCCGCTCACGACAGGCTTAGTTCAGTCACCCACAGGAAGGATTATAAGCCCTTCCAAAGTGTTAAAAATTTTAAAGATCAATTTATTTTATTTATTTGAGTTTGTTTCTCAATTTATGTATATAATTATAGTATATTTAGTCTTATTTGTCAAGTATTAATTTTATTTTTATTAATTTTTCTGCACTCTCTTAATAAGTCTTTTATTTTAAACCAACTCTGATCAGGTGGAAATAATTTTTTATTTGTATCAGAATCATGTGCTCTATATAGATCATCTACATATTCTTCTACCTTAACTAACTTAATTAACATTAATTCTTTTGCAGTTAATTGTTCATATAATTCTTCATCAGTTGCGAACATACTAACTTTATCACTAAGAGGTTTGATTGTTGCATCCATTATGCTACCCCCTTTGCTTGCTTGAGACGCTTGGCTTGAATCTCTTTGAGTCGCCTGTCTGCCTCTCTTTGTTGGGCGAAGATGCTATCCTCGACAATAGAACCATAGTTGGCAAATTTACTCATGCCCACATATGACCCTCTTTTTACATTATTCATAATTGAAGTTGCTCTTGCACATTTAGCTATATTACCCATAATTTTTTCCTCCTTGTTTGATTGTTATGCTATAAGTCTAGTTGGTTGTCTTCGTTTTGTCAAGAAAAAAGATTAAGGAGTGTTCAATGCAGGTGATGACTTACCTCGTCCCGCCTCATCGACGGACTCTATGCCTCCAAATAAATTAATAAAATTTTTTATTTAATCTTATCCTCACTTTCTTGTATAAATGCTTTTATATTTGATAAATTTTCGTTTGCAATTTGCTTATCTTGTAGCATATCATTTATATAGTATTGATTATTAAAAATATTTCGTACATTCTGCCCATTATTTGTTATTTGATTTATATCATTTTGTACTTTATTTATTACTTCCTCGGCTATATTTATTGCGTCATCCCGAAGCATCTTGTCGCCCGTATTCGGGTTGACTAACTCGGAGTCGGCACTCAGTTCCGCCCGCATCTTTTTTATTTCTGATCTAATATTTAATATTGTATCAAGTTTATTATTTATCTCTTTTGCTATTGTTGTCATGTATATAAGTATAGTATAGAATATAAAACAAGTCAAGTATTAATTATATTTTTCTTTATTTTATAAAATTTTTTATTCAATCTTCCTGCACAGGGTAATTCTCTGTTGGATTAAAGAAGGGAAATAGGATAATCAGATTCGACCCCTCAAAGCTCGCAAACGCTCTTATTTGCGGCTCGCCTGTTATTTGGGGCTGATCTATCCATCCGACATCATTTATTTGCTCCTGCATCATTATTTCGGGGAATGTGAAGTCTATATGGTGCTGAAGGTAACTAACACTATTATCTTTCTCGCTCATCAATACCATAATTATAATTTAAAGTCTTATTTGTGTCAAGTGCATTTTTATTTCGCCCGAATTCAACAAAAAATTTAGTATAATTAATTATTATATTTTATTCTATTTTTTTTCATCTTATTTCGCTTTATTTCATTCAAACTTTTATTTAACTAAAACGCAAAAATGTATAAAAAAATTTATTAAATTAAGTCGGCTATCTTTCATATTATTATTTGCAATTATTTGATTAAAATTTATTTGTAGTTTGTTCATTATACTTTATTATTTTTCTTATTAAGTTATTTGGCTATATCAAAAAAAATTTAGTTTATTTGTTTCTATTATTTTTGACGCAATTTACAATATTTTAACTTAACTTATATTTTTATATATTTAAGTCGCGTACCACGCTTACCCACTTTCCCCCACTTCAACCCACTTGCTCTTTATTTTAATCTAAACCTTTATTAATCAATTATTTAAGTAAAATTCGTTTATCTTTTTATTGTATATATTTGCTATTATGATCTAGTATATAAGTATATAGTTTATTAATATGGATGGGTAAAGGGATTATATTGTTAATTGTATTTGAAATTATTTGGAATTATCAGAAGTATCTTGCTTTATGATATTTAAGAACTCTTCCATTGTGATCGCTTCAGCTTCTTGTTTCGCTTGACCTATTGATTGGAGAATGCAACCCTCAATAATAGAATAACCTTCAGTATGCCCCGAAACTTCCATCTCGTTTTTACTCTTATTTGCTTCCGACATATACATTTTCCTTGTCTATTTGTTTTAGTAATTTTGTAATAAAATTTTTATCTCTTTTATTGAACATATCGTACTCAACCCAAAACTCTGCCATGTCTCCTTTTCTTCGCAATAAAAAATCTTGTCTATCATGCGATATATCTATAATAAAAGCCTGTTTGTAAACTAAGACTCCTGTTGGAGTATTGATTAACCAAGGTTGAGTTGGATTGGTTGTTAATTCTGATATGTGAGAATAAAGTATATCATCCCCATCGAAGACTCCCCCTACGGAAACCATAGAGGGAGTCAAGCAACCCGATAGCATTAACAATAACGATAGGAAAGAAAATTCTTTAAATTTTTTTTTCAATTAAGAGTTCCTCACGACTCTCTTGAGGCTAACAGGAACATTTTGCCCGACATCTGATTCATGAATTTCATAATCATCCATTACATCAATTATCTCTATAATATCCGCACAAGTCAGTCTTTGGTCTTTGCAGAACCTTAAATCAGCAATATTTTTAATTAAAACTTTTTCTCCATTCAATAATTTATTACTAATATATGAACTAACTTTAAATAGAAGATCATCTTCATTATCCATTTCATCGTCTTCCCATTCACTTTGATCGACAAAATCAGATTCATCATCGCAATCATAATCACAATCTTCATCATCGCAACAATCGTCATTTGACCCATAAATAGGCTTATTAGCCTCGTAGACAGGTTTATTTAACTCTTTACGAGTGTCGGTAATATCAGAGATCACATTGTACTTAGATACCCTAAGTTTCTGAAAATCACAATCAGTTGGTACAGATACTGCATCAGCAGGATCAAACTCAACAACAAGCAATCTACCATTCTCTCCTGCCCAATTATTAGCATAATCGTATGAACCAACATGAAGACCAAAAGAACAATGATTATCCTTATTGTCATCTACGCATCTACGAGCAACTTCGATAGTAGCACCAACTTCATTGAGAATTTGGTGACGATCATTGGTTTTGCCTTGCAATACGATTGTATCAGCATTGCCTGTTGAACTCCAAAAGTCTTTCTGAACACCTTTGTAGCCCAAGACCTTGCCTTCGGGAGTGTTTGGTAATGACTTGTAACTCATGAAAGAATACAACTCATTCGCTGAATTTGCACTTGGATTTGACTGCAAGCGAGTAATAAAGTTTGTAAGAGGAGCAGAATCCCTCATCCCTGCACGAAGCATTTCGAGTAATTTTTCAACAACAACACCATGCAAGCGATGTCCTTTGTAGAAAACAACTTCATCTCTGACTTCAATATCGCCCTCAACAAAGTTCTCAACTGCCTTGGCAATATCAAGCAAATCTCCAAGATCATCATATCTTGCTTCTAAGATTGCTTGCTTGGCAAGTTTAAAGTTTACATGATCTTTACGCAAGGTATATGGTTTACCTTCCCAAAAGATAGTGAGTGAATTTTCTGTGAGTTGATATGGTACTTGATTCATAATTTTTTCCTTTTTGAATTGTTAATATATATAATACTAATTAAATTTACAGATATTGTCAAGTTTTTTTCTTAAAATAAATGGGGAAGAGGCATTTAAGCCCCAACCCCATCACACAAGGAAATATATTCTAAGATAGTTTGATTAGTTACATTCTTGTCATTATCTTGCTTTAGATTTACCCAAGAATTAATATGATTTGCGACAATTTTAAGTAAAGGATAATTTTTATTAAGTAATTTAAAGTCTTGCATAACTGATTCTGCATCGACTTTCGTATCTAATACATCATCTAACCATGCTTGATCGCCTAGACTAACTACATTGATTGCAACATTAAATTTACGATCACTTGTAGACTCTTCCATAAAAAGCTTCCAATTTTCTGCACAACGAGCAAATAAATGATTGTCATCGAGCGTAGAAATATCAAATGTATTATTAGTAAACAATTGACCATAATTCCAACGATATTCACTGAAGTTATTATTAGAAGATTTTTGGAATTGAATTACATTGTATGCTGATTGACATTCTTTCTTGTTTTTGCGAATGATGTTTTTGCAATAGTCAAGATAAAAATCAAAGAATGATACCCATGTACTTTTGTCTAATTTCTTTACATCACCTGCACGAACACCGAATAATTGAAGATTTTTTTCGTCTGAATTATCTTCAGCTTTTTGGCGAATACCTCTAGCGATTTTGTAAACTCTGTCAAGATCATAAGATTCACTATCAACTTTGTAGTTCTTGATTGGAACATAAATGATTTTACCATTGACAGAACCTTCAACTTCATTTAGCTCAAGTGAATTGATTGGTTCGTTGACATTTTGCCAATAATCTGCATTACGACTACCATATCCTTTATCAGTCCTCATCTTGAATAATGGAATAGAAGCACGACTTGTACCCGAAACTTTATTGCGAACAATTTTTTCTTTATCTACTTGAGAAGAATATCTCTTATGTTTTGCGTCAACAAGATCGAATTGCCAATTATCATAAACTTCTGCTTTACCACATTCGCTAGTAGGATGAACAATATAAACACCTTTAAGGTCGGGCAAATCATTCATCAAAGTGCGAACTCTAAGATTGTTACCATGAGAAGAATCAATGTCTTGCATCATTATAAGATAATTGTCTTGACAATAAATGCGATTTGTTTTAGTAGCTCTTACCTTGAAACCATTGCGAGAATCTTTATCTTCAATTTTCTCGTAATCAGTAATCAAAAGATCGTCTTGAAGTTGATAATCTCTTTGAAATGTATAATCTGTAATTTTGATGCCATTCCACTCGAAGCTATTCTCGAATACTCCTCTTACTTGATAAGGTAAAGCATTAATAACTAGAGCATAGTTTCTCTTTGCATCCCACAAATCTTCACTATCGGCAAGTTTTTCTTTTGCAATAGTTTGAATATCTTGACTGACTTTGTAAAGAATCGCACAAATTTCTTTTTGAGTTGCTTTGTTGTATTCTAGCGACTCACGACTATGATGCAATCTTACTGAACCAAGAGGCACACGAAAGTAAAAATTACTTTGTTGTAAAAGTTGTTGAACTATTCTGCGAGAACTTTCATTGGACACAAAATTTTCTACATTTATTGCCTTTGGATCAATAGGATAAGCAACTCTACCCATAAGAACATGAGAGTAATAATTATAACCATATCCCCGATTCTCGTCTTCCGCAAAGAACCATTCATCAGTTTTACTTGATAAAACTTTTGTAGGAGTTTGTATAAAGTCTTCTTCAACTCCGAGAAATTTTGGCATATCAGAGTTAGAAAAGAAACGAAAGAAATTTTGCACAACATTTCTAAACTCTTTGCGATCATCTTCTGCGACTGCAACTTCAATACTTAAACCTGTTGGTTTATTGCTTGGTTCTTCAAACAACTTTGTGATTTTGGTATCGTCATTCTCATCGACAAATACATTGTAAGAAGTTTTTGTTCCATTATGAAAAGAAACGCAAGTAAAGTTGTCACCATAAGAAAGTGGAGCAAATTTACCGATACCGAAAGCACCGATATAATTGTTAGATGTACGCTTAGTTGACTTGCCATACTTAGAGTAAAGACCGAAAACATCTTCTTGGCTAAGTCCACCCCCGAAATCACGAACTGAAAATGTCGGATTCATTGCAGTTGGCAACTTAATTTCGATTGGGCGATTTACTCCTGCTTCAGTATTGGCATCGAGTGCGTTAGCACTAATCTCACGAACGACTGCAAGACGAGTATTGGAGTAATTGTTGCGAAGAAGAGATGCAACATAACGCATATCTTCGGCATCAATCGTGCAATTTACTTGCTCGAAATCGTGAGAACTTACTACTTCTTTAGATTTGTTTTGTGTGATAATCATTTTTTTCCTTGTGTTAAATTAAACTATGATAAAATACTAGAGTATGTCGATTGAGATGTCAACACTTTTTTTAAGAAAGTTCATTCGCCACTCTAAGCAACTGATTTAAGTAACCAATTTCTAGTATGTGCATTTGCTCTTCCTTTTGTGTGGTGATTGGATAATTATTAATCTCTAAAATTTTTTGTTCAATTAATTCTATTACTTCTTTCATAATGTATTATTTACTTCCTCCATTTATATTTTCTAAATTATTTTCTCTAGCTTGCCTTCTCATTGCTACAACAAGTTCTTCATCGACTAATCTATGTATATTTGTGGTATCTTCTATTGCAGTACCAAAATACAAATCAATAAGATCGGCAATTTGATCTACGCACTCATAAAAGCGATATTGATCTCCACCATTTTGTGGAACATTAAAAGTAATTTTCTCCGTAATGTAATTCATATTAATAAACATAGAGTATGTTACTCTCTATGTCAAGAAAAATTAATTCAATGCAATGTCAAAATCGCAATTTATTTTACCCGAAGTTGCACTCGCACTTACTTTATTAAAAATAATATCAGTTTTAGGTTGTAAAACAATAGGGAAAGTCAATTGGTTGGATGTCGGAGAAACATCGCTAAAACTTGTAACACTACGAGTCCTAAACACTTTTCCATACTCTCTAGTTTTTAAATGCACGACTGCACTTAATGAATTTGATGAAGAAACATTGTGTGCAGATATATTAAACTTCACTAATTTTCCTGTGTAATTAGCGGGTATCGTATAAACGCACATTAAGGTTTGATTATTATTTGATAAAATTTTTGCGTAAGTATTAACCCCATCACTACTTTTAATTGAGACATCTCCTACAAAATCGCTAGAACTATTATTATAAGCTCTAAAAACTCTAGTCCATGTGCTTGGTATATTTACATCACTTGTACCCGAAAGAGTAATTTCTTGAAATTGTTGTTCAAAATTTTCATCCAATCCCATAACTATAACAGACTGATTATCCGTTCCGTTAGAAGAGTTGATTATTAATGATTCACCACTACTACTAGGGAATACATATTCTGTTACTCCATCCCATATAGTTTGAATTGTTGACTTATCTGTGATTTGAGGTAAAGCACCGAACTTGTTCACACTTTCTTTTGCTTGACCGATAGCTAAGTCATGTTGACTTTCGGGTTTAGGAGTCCAATGTAAATTTAAAGTATCCCATACATAATTAAATCCTAGAGAACTATTTCTCGCAGGAGCGATAGGTAAAGAAGATGGAAAATTTGGATCATTACTCATATATTTAATTACACTAATAAGTTATGTCGATATTTTTCTTTTTTATAAACACATAGTTGTTAATATGTTGATGCTCTAAACAGGTTTATTCCATGTCTCAACAATTAAATTCATTTGCTCTGATAAAGTTGTATCTTCACTAATTGGCTTAAGATGAACACTAATCTTATCTTCGTAATCAGTATCATCAGTTGGTAAAAAGTGAAGCGTTGACATTTCTCCATCGAGAATAGCTTGAATATCGCTTGGAGTTAAACCTATTTCTACATTATATTCTTTAGCAATATTCATTTAAATAAATTCCTTCTGTAATTAATTCATCTTCTGTAAACTCCATTGGCTCTTCCCACTCTTCATCATGCAAGAAATAAGTTCCTGTGTAGGAATCGTACCAAAATTTTTCTTCAATAGTATTATCTTCGTATATATAATTAATGTTCATGCTATAAATCTAAAGTGTTTTTGTTACGATGTCAAGAGTTATTTTCGTATTGATCAATTAAACCTTCTAAATCCCATTCAGTATATTCTTTAATTAATTTTTTTAAATCTCCATCTACATAAGTTGCTCCACCTGTGCCATCATTGCATATTTCCACATCTTTAATATTGGTTTTGCATTGATAGCCAACTCCCTTGTTTGTTTCAAAATATCTAACACTTGTTACTTTCATAGTTTTAATTCCTTTGTGATTGTTATATCTAATACCCCCCAATTCATTTGAGTATCAACATTAAAGCCTAAATCAATTAGCTTGTCAACAATAGAATGTCTATGATTCCAAATATCTTTATCCCAACTATAATGGTCGCAAGTAGAGAAGCTTGATGAGCCTTTTTCAGCTACCCTTTCTACATGATACTCAATGTTTTTATTTAATTTTTCTTTTAACTCATTCATTTTATGTATTCCCTTTCTTGTAAATATTCTTTAAAATTAACTTTAAACTCACTTAGCCAATGTGGATCGACTGCACATTCTGCGAGTATTTCCCAAGGATCACCTAAATAGTTGTCAATGTCAACATCAAAATAGAATTTTATTTGATCTGCCAAGGACATATCTTTTATATATTGTTCGTATGTTGGTAATTCCATGATTACATTATCGTAATATTCGCACTCATCTTCGTTTGTGCCATCGTATATTGGTTGTTTCATTTTATTTCCTCGCAACTAAAAACTCCTCTATCTCCATGAGTATGATCGCCTTGATATTTAGTTAAATTATGATTGTAAAAAAGGTCTTGACAACCATGTTCATTAAGTAATTCTTCCGCAATTTCTTCTGCTTCATCTACATTTTTAGCCTCAACTACAATGTATCCACCAATCTCTTCTGTTATTGATAATTTATATTTTTTCATATTGTTAAACTAGGTTAATTTGCATGATATGTCAAGCATAATCATTGTTTGTTGATTAAAAGTTTGTATTTAAGTGTGGAAACTATTATTCTGCATTTTTTATCATGCATTATTGCAATCTACCCCCTGCATCTAATACATTGCGAAGACAACTAGATTGCCCTGCTCTCGCAGTAACCTTCTTAGCATACTCAAACGCACTAGGATCGCTGAATGTCTGCATGACCATAGTAGATTTGTCAAGATAAACATTAAGACCCTTCTTGGGGATCGAGTTTGCTATCTTCTCTGCATGAGAGATTGATTGTTCAATACTTGCTAGGAATGCTTCTGTCGTGTTCATGGTATAATACTAGATTGGTCTTTCTTGGTTGTCAATACTATTTTACATATTTTTTAATTTCATTATTTTTTATATCCAATTCGCTCTCTATCTGTTCTGCGACATTCTCGCTTACAGATATTTCGTGATCTTTTGATAGAGTATTTAATAACTGAACTAAATTTTTTCCTGTATTATCTCTACCTTCATTTCCCGCTAGAAATAAATTATCTTTATTCATTAAAATAAGATCATCTATTTTAATTAAGATATGATTTATGCTATCTGAACTGCCTCTTATTCCTAGTTGTATTTTCATTATTTATCCCCCCAAAATCCACAAACGCAAGGTTTATCTGAAACTTTGTCAAATAAACTAAATAATATTTTTTGATTATTAAATATTTTTTGTGCCAACGAATTTATTTGATCGTCACTTAGTTGATCGTCTATTTCATAAAGAAAATTTTGTATTTCTGTTTCTGTTATCATAAGTATTTTATTTTAAAACCAAGATCAGTCAAGCATAAGAGATCAACCCTATCAAGGCTTTTTCTGCGGGTTAATAAATTAAGATTTTCGGCATGGTTAGAGACGACAACCCATAAACTATCTTTTCTGTTCTTGTATTTTTTTTCTTTAACTATAATTTCAGTTTGCATAATATAAACATTGTTGAATGTACTTGTCTAAGTCTTTTACTTGCTTCTTGGCTTTCAATGGTAATCTCCGACCAAGGTAATGATTGACTTTATTTTTAAATGAAATTATATCTCGTAATTGATTGGTCGAAAACCTGCTTTGATGCAAATCAACCAAATCCTCAAGATCAAATAACATTTCATAAACTGCATTTGCTTCGGCTTGATACTTCATAACTATAATTATGATGAAGTTCTACCAACTTGTCAACACTATTTTTTGAAAAGTTTTTGTTTAACCTCTTCAAGCAACGCAACATCTCTTGCTTCTTCGATGTAATCATATTCCTTGAGAATTAGTTCGTATTTAAAGAGCATTGCATCTAATTTCTCTTGCATTAGTTTTGTTGCATCTGCAAAACCTGCATCGTAATCGTCCATTATTATTTTATTGTTTGATGACATTTTATTCTTGTTTGGGTTATCGTCCTGCTTGACAACTATAATGGCGGATATAAATGCAAATATTAAATTGATTAAATATAAAGTGAGTAAAAAATAAACTAATGCAGACATAATAATGTCTTACTAAAGTTTCTTAAATTTATTTTGAAATAAGCGAAATTTGTCAATATTTTTATTTTCAAGTAAGCTATCATAAACAAAATTTAATTCAAGTAAAATTTCATTAAGCTTATTGATGTGAAATTCATCTATATCACAATATTCTTTTAGTGTCTCAAAGCCAATCAGTTGGTCTTGAATCTGTCTACACGCTAAATGTAATTTATTTTTAAGCTCCTCTTCTCGCTCTTCCATATATATAATTACACATATAATTTTATATAATTATTCTCCACTCATCACAAAAAAGAGAAAAAGTAAAACGAAAACGCATCCTGTTACTATATTTAAAACATAAAAAATTTCGGGTAAATTAGTCATGCTACCAATAAATCTTCTTCAACTAATCCACCATTTTTTACAGGAACGACAACATCAACAAGAAAATCTCTGATCATTTCTGTTATTTGAATCATCTCATGGAATTCATCAAAATCCATAGCATTAGCATCACCCTGTCCACCATAACACATACGATAACCTTCTCGCAATGGTGCAGTTTTGCCTGTGCTTGTCTTGACCCAATTACCTGTTTGAGGGCATCTATCCCATGTAAAATTATTATGAAAAGAATTAAGGTAAACTAATACATCGAGATTACCTTTTAAGTTGCCAACGCTATCTTTTCTCTCTGTACAATCAATAAAGTCAATATTAGCAGATGGAAAATCATCTTTTACATCTTTTAATTGAACCATAACACCTTTGTAGTTTTCTTTGGTATAATATGTATAAACTCCATTAACTTTTTTACAACCTGTCATCTCGCACATTTTTCGATCACGATCACCTTTACTCTTCCATGATAAGATATGTTCAGAAGGCAAAACTTTTTTGACTAATTGATTGCTTTTGAAGATGACATTTTCGGGCGACCATGTTTTCCAACGGACATTTGTATTTGTAAAATAATTCATTTTTATTCCTTTGTTAATTGTTAATTAATTAATACTGACAGGTTTGTTAATCTTTGTCAAGGTTTAATTCTTCGGGTAAAGTAAAATTTTGAAAATGATGCCCGAAAGTTCGATAGAATTTACCGACCATCTCTACTGCGTCAAGCACCTCTTGGTTATTTTCTCCCAAAGCTGAAGACTCCGCTTCATTTAAGACTAATTCAATTGCTTTTTTAAAATTCATATTATAAAGTATCAAGTAAAATTACATCACACATCCATATAAGAAAGTTTCTGATTTCATAATTAAATCTTTTCTCGTCATATTTAAACAATTCTTCGTATTCTAAAAGCAAATTGTATCTATCGTCAATTTCACTCGCACATTCTTTCGATAAATCATCTATTGAATTAGATATTAGACGATCTATGAGTTTAAATCCATATATTATTTCTCTTGTATAGTTCATGATAAAACAATAGTGGCAATTGGATTATTTGTCAACCCCAAAAATTTGATTCCATTCATCTTTTATTTCAATGTCGGGAATTTCATTTAAACCTTGAAAGCCATCCAATAGCATCTCTATGATTTGACCAACATTCATGTTCATTGCCTCTTGTTCGGCAAGATCATATCGCATTTCATCAATAGTAGGATTGCCTTCTCTTAGTTCTCTTTGTGTGGTTCTCATATTTATTATCCTTCGTTTTGTGTTCCAACTACGAGTAGCTTAATATCTTTTCCTGTGTCTGTCAAGTGAAAAACATCGAGTACGACTTGATAAACTTCACCATCTTCGGGTTGAATGGAAATCCAAGCACAATTCTGACCTTCATCAGAATTAACTACATCCCATTCGTGTTCAAGTAATCTAGCTTTTTGATATTTAGTTAATTTCATAATTTTTCTAATAATTCTAATTGTCTATATAATTTATCTAATGAGTTTTCTAAATGTATAATATACTCTTCCTCATCGGGAGCATTGCGACAATACCATTCAAGCTCTTCCTCTAATTCATCAATAAAATTATGAGTATCTTTTAATTCTTGAATTGATTCTGCTTCTAATTTTAATCCACTTAATGCTTTATTGTTCATCGAGTTTTTGCCAATCAACTTCATTTGCTTTTATTTTCCATGCAATTTCTCCATTTGTAGGATCAGTATACTCAATATTAAAATCGCAATCGTCAAGAGTTTTGTGTGAATCATAACCTCTCACGATTTCTTCTGCTTCATCTCGATTTTCCGCCTCGACATAAAAGCAATTAATTATTTTAATTCCAACGCAATATTCTCTTTTCTTACTCATGCTTTTTTATTTTTGTAATAGTCTTGATCTAGTAAATCGTCTAATAAATGTACAATGCCCCAACCTAATTCTCTATCTAGCGGGACAGGCTCTTCTTCCATTTCTTGTGGAGGTTTGGAGTCATGCCACAAGATTGCGAGTAAATGATCTCTTTGTTGTTCTAATAATTGATAATCAATGTTCATTTTTTACTCCTTTAATTTTTGCCTATATTCTTCTGCTAGATCAGAACCCCATTCATCGACTGATTCATCAGATAAATCACAAGCAATTTCTATATTAGTGAGATTATGAATAGCTTCGTCAGCATAAACGCTTCCATCTTTATTGAGACTTGGTTGCTTGAACCATTTGCGACACTTTTTGTAAGACGAAATATGCCTATCAATAATTTCTATATCATCTTTGATGCAAGCCAAGCGATGTCTAAGCTGAAGATTTTCTAACATTAATCTTTCTAAATTATCTTTATGTACTTCTCTCTCTGCAAGAGTAAGCTTTACTGAATCTTCGTAAGTTGGGTAATCGTCTCCTGTAATTTTTTTCATATTTGTACTCTAGTTTAATTTTTAGTTGTTGTCAATTCTTTTTTTACATTTCGTAAGTTTGCTCTAACTCTGCATTCTCGTAGTCTTCGCTTGTCATTTCGCATTGATCACCATATATCTCAATGCCCCCATGCTCCACTAGTATTTCTCTAGCTTCCTTTTCGGTTTCGGCTTGGATTTCGTAGATATACGCAGTAGGTACAGAAAATACAAAATACTTTTCTTTTTTAGCTTTGTTTGTAACTTCAATCACTTTAACTTTTCCCCATGTTCATTTATTTCGCCTCGAATAAAAGCGCCAAAATCATCATTGCTTAAATGAGATGTATTCACACCAACTGATCCAAATCGCAAATTCATATTTAATGCGTCTGATCTTTTATTTAATAAAGCATTTAGCTCATCATTTAAATTAAATAATTTTTCTGCAATTTTCTTGGCGGGTGGATATTCGTAAATCTCACCTATGCGAGTATTAAGCGCGCTCTCTACTTCATGTAATTCTCTTAGTTGTAATATTTCTGTATTTCTATTCATATCTTTACCTTATAGGTCTTGGTTTAACTTGTCAAGCTCCGAATCATCTTTAGGTTTTTCTTGCTCTTCCACGAAACTAACTTCAGCATTTTGCCTCCACGCTTTACTAATCTCCGAATCAGCATCTAGTTCAAGGAACGCTTTATTTTGAGCATCTTCGGGCGAATCTGCTTCAACCTCAAAAGTGCGATATGTCGTACTTGCCATTTCTACTTCGTATGTTTTCATGTTATAATCCTAATTTAGTTTTTTGTTATTGTCAAGTATTAATAGATATAAATTGGAGTGTATTCACCGACATACGCTCCATCAATATTAAAATAAAAATATTCTTGAGCTTCTTCCACGCTCATATTGTCTCTTTCTGTGAGAGTCTCAAGAATAGAATCAACAGAGTATACAACTCTACCTTTAGTATCATGACCAAGAATAGAATCATCAAACCCATCGGCAAACATTGCTTCGGGATTCATTTCTTTAATTTCTTCAAGCAACTCTTTTCTTCTGTTTTCGTTCATGATTTAAGTATGAACCAATAAAGGTGATATGTCAAGACTTTTTTTTCTGCTTATGGATTTTTGTTTCTGCTCGCAACTTGTGAAGGTCTTCTATAATCTTCAAGCCTTTATAGTTTAAGCAGATCATTGATGGCAGTTGCCCCCACAACAATCATCAGTACCTTTATCCTCGCAAATTTGCTCCAACGAATCAATACTTAAATTAACATTATTTTTTATTAAATTAAGTTCTATCTCTGACGCAATTATTTCTCTTGCCGAATCTGATTCTAGGTTTACTTGTAAGTCAGCAAAATTTTTTAAAACTTTAATTATTATTTCTTTCATTATTTAATCTTTTCCTGTTAATATATACACTACTAATAAATACATAATGATCATGAAAGCTCCAATACAAGCGAAGAGTTCGTATATTTGTTTTAATTTATGTTTTAACTTTTTTAGCATACTCTATATTTGATTGATACATCTCTTGTTGCCTCTTTAGCTCGTTGGTATCTTGTTTTAATAAGCGAATACCTTTATCTTCTGTCATCTTACCATTAAGAATTTCTCTTACAATTAACTCTATGTTACGAGTTGTAATACGATACGGATGACTTCTGCAAAGGAACTTATAAAAGCGACCACTAATTTTTCCATTCTTTAGTTTTTTGTGCAAGAACCTTCTGTAATTGCAGTTTTTAGTATTATGTATTGTTTTCATAATTTAACATATCTTTTATTTTCACCATTTAATGTAAGCAACTTATTTAAATCATAAGCCTCATCTTTTGTTAAGATAATTGTTTTATTTGTTGGGATTCTTTCGTGACCATGTGGGCGATTCCAATCAATAATAATGTATTCACTTTTTTCTTGATTCATTGAATGCTTCTAATGTATATTTGAATGGTTGTCCTTCAATATTAGTTACTAACTCTAACATCGTCAAGGCTATTTCTCTAATTTCTTTTTGTGCGTGTTCACTATTTCTAAGATTTAAAAAATTTGCAAAGCTACGCATATTGAGCATCACATCTGCTTGTATCCGAGAATTGTAAGTCTTGAAGAATCTAGCAGACTCTTTCGCTCTTTTCCTGCCTAAGATTGGCTCAAGTTCTTCTAGGCATGAATGATATAAGTTATTACCTTCATCACTATAATCAATTAATTTTTGTTTCCATTTATTTGGGAAATCATCGGGGATAAATATTTTATCCTCTTTTAATTCTTTGTACCTTGCTGACTCTGCATTAATCGAAGCAATTCTATGCTTCAGTAAATGTATATGACTAGCAATTTCTGTATCGACTAAAAAATGAACAACACCTTTTTCAAAGGGAGTTTCGTGACCATTACTCCAAAGCATATTAATAAGCTTGGGAATGCGTTGTTTTTTTTCTTCAGTTAAATTCCTGCTTGTGCTTGTCCACGCTGAACAGGCAATGATTTCATCACTACCATAGTGACCTAATAATTCCACTTCATTATTCATGTAGTTTTCTTTTTTTAACTTCTTTAGTTAATTCTTTTAATTGTTCATCAGATAATTTTGGGGCATGATATTTCCATACCTCGCCTTCTTTATCTAGCTTAGAACTTAGCAACATTATTTTGTTATAAAATGGATACAACCAACTAAGGCAATTAAAATACAAAAGCCGACTAACCAAATCTCCACAATAATATAAAAATTTACTCAGAATTAATTTCATCTAATTTTGATCTAATTGCGTCTTCGCAAAGTTGATTAAATGTAATTCCCGATTCATGTGCAAACTTCATATATTTAAGAAGTTCTTCATCGTCAAATTCTAGCTCAACGCTTTCGTATTTAATTTTGCGAATCAGAACTGCACCATCCCTTTCTTCAAACTTTAACTCATCACCTTCTTCCCAACCTAATCGACCAAGAGCATCATCGGGTATGCGAAAAAATAATTCACCTTCGGGAGTTTCTTTTAATTCTATCTCGTATTCTGTCATATCTATTTAAACATATCGTATTCATCGAAATCATCATCTTCGGGACGATAAAGATTATTTTGCCATTCCTCTACCCTCTTTTTTCTTTCTGAAAAAGACTCTTTAGATTCATGCAAACATTCGTTGTGCCATTTGTTCACTATCGCATTTGAGCCACTTTGATGACCTTGCAGATTCTGCTCTAATTCTTCTTCAGTAAACCATTTATACTCTGTATTAAATAATGCGTCTACATTGCATGGATGGTATCCCATACTTACAAGCAAGCTCTTGAACATATCTGCGACACTCTCAACATCATGGTCTTCATCAGATTCAATAGCATATGTTTTCCCGTAGTTAGTTACTTGTATTTTCATTTCCAATCTTCCTCTAATATATATTTTTTATTAACTCTATTCATCTTAAATGCACGATTCTTTGTGTTGGTTTCAAATTCGGATAGATTAGCATGACCTAAATAAGCATAAGGCGGTTTTGCTAAAGTATTAATGAGAATGTATTTACTAATTTTTGTATTATCTTCTATCATGTATATAATGATATTATTTATTCTTGTTTTTGTCAAGAAGTTTTTTTGCCTTGCGAACTTTTCTCCAATTTATTTCAGAATAGTTGTCTCTAAATTTTTTTGAAGCATTGTTTCTAGGCGAATCGCCTTTGCCATTTCCGCTTGATTTTTTCTTCATTAGTTCCAATCAAAATCTATGTTGTATCCTATTGCCCTTCTTTTATTCCAACCCTTGGATGGGCAGGTTACTTCAATGCAAATATCTCTACCTAAGTGATCGCCATCTATAATTGGAGCACCCTCTTTATCCATTTCTTCCACCCAATCTATATTTAGATCATTAAATGCAAAAAGATCATATTCCGATTCGTCATCTAACCACATAATCGGAGCAGACCAATCGTCAGTATCATCTTCTCGTCTGATTGTCAACCAACTTTGCGAGTAAGCGTTTGAGATTTGATCCGAACTTGAAATATGTTCTGATGGGAGGCGATTTCGATTGTATTGCTCTGTTAAATAATTATCTGATCTATTTTGCATATTCATATTTATTTTCTATTAATTCTTTTATTTTGTCTCTAGCTTCAGCCCAAAGTTGAGATTCGACTTTTTCATCAAATGCTTGTAATTTCATTATTCCATAACGATACCACACATCACATATCTTGTCAATGTTTTTATCATCGGGTTTTACATTATAATGATTCCAATTTTTTTCTCCATCAATTATTTCTTGCTCTATCCATTCAGCAGGGAAACCATTTGGAAAATACATAAGAGCATTGTCGTTTGCAAACTTTCGGGCAAGAGATACGAAACTATCTTCTACTTCATGCGACTCATAAAGATCAGCATCTTCATACCAAGACTCATAGACACTAATTTCAAATTGAAAAGTATCTTTAATTGCAACATATTCTTGTTCCCACTTTTGGCGATTATCGTCACCATGTTCTAATATGTCAAGAGTATGAGCTTTACCATACCATTTCATGTGTCGCATGACTCTACTATTATAAATGATCTTTTGAAACTCCTCAAGGAGTTCTGCATTAGACTTATCCGTAAAGGATGTTCTTCTAAAACTAACTGATAAACCTTCTCCGCTCATACTTAAATACTAGTTATAATTATTAATATTGTCAACCCTATTATGAAAAATAATTCAAATAAAAATGTCCATTCAGCTTTCAAAAACTATTTCCTTATTTCCTTGTTTATTATAATTAAATAAATAATGTTCTCTACCTGTGTCTATTGAATGATACTGAAATTCTTTAGTAGGCGGATCAACTGCATAGCAAGCAACATCCCAAGACCATGTGCTAGGATCAGTATATTCGTACTCTCCCGAACCATCTTGTTTAACCACGCACCACTCGTCTCCACAATGAATATTATAATCTATATAATTACCATCTCCCAAATCATAACTATACCAATAGTCAAAGTTATCTCCTTCAGTTTCAACTTCGGGATTAGCTTCAACTTTTTTGATATGAGTTAATGCTAAATCAATTATTGCTGAAGCAACTTCTTTAGGTGCTTGCCAAGGTTTTTCTAATTCAATCATTATTCCATGCCCCCTTCTTTATTTGATATAATTCCTTTTTTAACTAACTGCTCAAAGACATTCCACATTTTTTGATAACGAGTCTCATGCAGTTGTTTTATGCCGATAAGCATATTTAATAATTGGTCTTCGGTATGCTTGATTGGAGAATCTCCAATCGCATATATCATTGTTTCTATATCTTCACCTACTTGGCGAACATCACTCATTGCATCTTCTAATTCAAATCTATTCATGGTATTTAACTATATATGTTTTAAATGTTCTGTCAACTAAAATATCATTTATCATCGAAAAAATAACATTCCAACTACCCCCTGCGAGTCCACAAGAAATACCCCAAGGCAAACCTAAAGTCTTTTCTGCTCCTTCATGCTTGGATTGCCATTCAATATGACCCGCCACTTTATTTAATGCAACATAAAATGCTTCGTAATTAACTGACCTTTCATCTCCAATCTTCGATTGGGTATACATATTATAAATGCCTTTGTTTTGTGTAGCATCAGTAACTGCAAAACTATAATCTCCTAAAACATTATCGCCCTTCATCATTGCATGACAATCCGCAGAATAAGCATTAGGGTAACGATATTTTATTTCCCTAGCAATTCCTGCACCCATAACATTATGAGTGTTGCATGAATGAGCTATAAAGTCAATGCCATTTGGAAAATCAAGAAGATTGCCATCTATTATTTTAATGTCCATACAAATATAATCTCATAAAAAGAAAGGAATGTCAAGAAGATCAAGAATTTTTCTTGTCATTTTAACTTCCTCTTTAGAATCTGTTGGTAAATTTTTAAATCTAACGGAATAACCTAAGTCTAAAACTTTTTTAACATACTTATTTGTCGTAAATCTTTTTATTCTTAATTTAAAAGGTAAATTAGATTCATCAAGTTTGTATCCATAACACATTTTTAACTCGCCTGTCAAAAGTCTTCTAATGGATCGCCCAAAAGTTGAATGTGCAACATCTTTCATGTGGCTTATTTGACTTTTCAGACTAATACTAGCATATGATTTTAAGTATAGTTTTTGAGCTAATTCTCCAAGCTCTTGCCAAGTAAATGTTTCTATATCTCCACTTTTTTTGTGAATTAGAGTGAATTCAGCAGGTTCGCCATTAATGTCATATTTATGCCATCGATTGTTTTTTTTAAAATTTTCTTTTAAGACAAGATCATTGCTTGAATATTTTGAACATTTATACCCACTTTTATCGGTTGAAAAAATTCGCTTCAATCTCGATAAGGAGATTGCAGGATCATTAATTATCAAATGGGCGAATGCAAGTTCATCCTTAATTTTAATTATATTTAAATTTTTAAAATTTATTAATTCAATCGGGAATATTAATTTATCTGCAAACTCTTCTATACTTTTTTTATACAGGTATCGTTTGAAATTTTCTATATCTTTATTTGTGTGTTTAGCCGAGCAGTAAGTTTCGGAAACAATTATTTGGTGAGGTAAGTCATATCCGTTCTTTTTGTATTTAGGCTCTACATAACCTGTGAGAGCATTAGACATCTGTGTATAATTTATTTTTAAATTTTCATCAATGGATTTATCGTATGAACTTGGATTTTTGCAAAAATGTTTAAGGTTTTTAATAGAAAAAACATTATTAGTTTTAATGTTTCTGATGTGAGACTCTTTTTTGCGTCTATGGCTAGAATTATCAGAGTCAGAACCTTCTCTTATGTTATATCCATTGGGATATATACAATTATTTAATTGAATATAATGACGCTCTCTTCTTAGTAAATCTACAAACTGAATTTTTTCTTCTAAAGCTTCAATATGAAAATTTTCTTTACCATAAAATTCGATAGCTTTTTTTAGAAAATGGTTATGGGTATTCTCTATTCCATCTTGATAACGCTCATTAAGGTCTTGACTTGTACATCCAATATAACAAGAGTCCCAAGCGTTTAAATATTTATACTTTTCATGAAATGGATCGAATTGAATTTTATTTGTTATCTTGTAAACAATGCCAATTTCCTGTTCCAAAATATAACTATCTTTAAGATGTTTTTGAGTTAAGGTCATAAAGACATAAATAAATCAACCGCTTTTTTCTACTAGATTATTTCGCAATATTTTGATCGCTTGATCTTTTAACTTAACTTCACACTCCCACTTGGCAGGTTGATCGGGTTCAATGGCAATATGTGGTGGAAAATTTCCAAGAGCAAAATAGTCTGCGTGAGAGCGAGGCTTTTCGGGTTTACCTTCTGACCAATGGAAAACAGGAGCAAGAAAATTGTTATCACCACTTCCTTGATTTACCCATGTATATGCACATCGCTCTGCTTGAAATGTAATATTATGATCTTCTGATGGATTACAAAAGTCATGTAAATTGTCATAGCAAACAGGAATATTAACACCATGAACTGCAAATAAATACTCGCTGAGTTTAATGCAGTTATCTACATTAAAGAAACCTTTGTCTTCGTTCTCAATAGTTATTCGATTGTAAACACCTCTATCGCACATAGAAAGATTGCGAAAGAATCTAGTAGCAACAACTTCTAGCGTCTCATCCGCTTTGGGTGAATAATTAATATGTATATTCATTGGAGCGGTATGGTCTTGAGGTAATCCGACCATATCGAGAACTCTTGCTTGAAAATTCAGTTCATTTATTGTGCGATTAACTTTATCCCTATCGGGAGACGCAAGAACATTAAACTGATCGGGATGCGATCCTATTGATATATTAAAGCGTTAGCGATTAAACCTATAAACCCTAACCCTTTTTCGATTCTTGCTTTGTGAGGCAATTCTGCCATAGAAATTTCCAAAGTCTGATCGGTAAGGAGAGGAAAAAGAGCAGAGCTAAGACGATAATGCCTAATGTCCGAGGCATGGCAATGATTGACAATATATTGAGTAACAACAACATTGTGCAAAATTCTTTCAGATAATTGATTGATAGCTTCATCCCTGCCTTGAGAACTACACAAGTCATTAAATCGTTTGCGAGTCATAGTCCTAAAGGAATATTTAACCTTGTCTTTCTCTTTGAGTTGCTCGCTAATGCAAGTTAAGCCTAGTATTTGTTGTGACATATTATAACTATAAGGGATATGATCTAACCTGTCAAGTTTTTTGTGTATTCCTTAGTATGGAAATAAACGAAATATTGATGATCGCAATGGGGGTTATGGTATCTGTGATCGCTTTCTTTTTGAAAAGGGAAAGTATGAAATTAGAAAAAATGTCTAACAAATTAAGAGACATTGAGGTGGATTTAGCAAAGAATGGGGCGAGGGATGCTGAAAGATGGGTTCAAACTAGCAGACTTTTAGAAGATAGAAGACAAGATGTAGTTAAAATATTTGAGAAAATAAACCAATAGTGAGCAACGAGTTAGAGAAAAATTTGTATGTAATTATTGGACTAACTTTATTTTTCTTAGAAAGAGAAATTATAGTCGATGTAACATTTTTACTAATTAGCTTTTTAATCAACCTCTGATTTTGAGTTTAATTGCATTTACTATGGAATTAACTCCCGCTTCATTGCGAGTATGCAATTGCTCGCCATTAACAAAAGTGATTTTCCACCACTTTTCTCCCTTAACAGGATCGACTCTTGCTTTGACATAAACCACATTATTCGGATTTATGTGGTAATTTTCATTATTTGCGTCCTCTATTTGAATCATTATTTTTATATTTATTTGGGTCTAAACCCATAAGTTTAGTAAAATCTTCTATCTCGATAGCTTCCTCTTTTTCATTTTCATCTATTAAAGAGGCAAATTTTATTTTATCCATTTCTAATATATTGTAAGATGATTTTTGTGCATCGTCAAGCATTAATCTTAAAGTATCTAATAAGTCTTTAACGCTAGAACCTATCGCTTCTGGCTCTTCTGCGTGAGCAGATATTTCTCCATCATCGTTATATATAGTTTCATATAAACCATATAATTGATCGCTTGATTGTATTATTCTATAATTCCACATATTATTTAATTGCAAATGGAGTTTGCCAACCCATTCCCGAATGAATTTCCGCAGTATCTTGAGGTTTCGTAAGTGGTAAATTCAAGGATTCGGCAAGATTTTTAACTTCTTGCCTATTTAAATTCACTCTTTTACCATTAACCCAAACTACATATTCTCCCGAAATGCTAAAAGGGTGAGGGACAGGGTTTATTTGTATATGACCTTGATGCTCACTAAGATCAATTTCTTTATCAAAAAAGGGATCAACTTCTACCTGTTGAGGCTTGACATCGACTTTAGCAAGAAATTTATTCTTGGGGTTTATGGAAACGCTCGGACTATAAAATCCAAATGTCATTATTAATGATAATATTACGATTAGGTTTGAGTATTTCATTGTTTGTTTTCTTCTTTTAGTATTTCACTTTCGTCTATCCATTTTTCAGAATATTTACAAAATTTTTCTATTTTTAATATATCTATGTTCCAATTTTTATGCTCAATCATTTCCATTTGATAACCTAGTGCTTCGTCAGCGTCTGAAGCCATGTAGTAATGAGAATTTGATAGCATATCTCCTCTTCTTTTATAAGTTATTTTATATTCGAACATTTTCTACTCCCATAAAATATATATTATAATCAAAAGAAGCAATAATGTCAAGCCCCAATTATGATTTTTTATCATACTAATCCTTCGTATAGATTTCTGATTGACTTTACTGCGGATTTTAATTCTAAAGTATAATCTATCAATTTTAATATCTGAGCATAAGTTTTTTTATCTTCGGAGCGATTTTTTGCGTTATACCATAAAGAATAAACTTCTTGCCTTAAATGTGAAAGTTCGTCTCTTGTCATACTAAATCCTCACAAAGTTTGATTCCATTTGAAGTGATTCTACGCTTACCATCAATTTCAATTAGATTTTTACCTAACAAATAAAGTTCGTGATCTCTTTGCAGAGATGTTTTGCTCAACCCTAACTTAGCAGAAAGACCTGTGAGGCTAATTGATCCGCACTCTTTTAATATTTGCAAAATTTGTTTCTCTGTCCGAGAAATACCTAGAGGTAAAATACCGATAGCGTCACGCAAGTCTTTAAAGTGATGAGACTCAAATCTTTCGATCTCTTTAGATTCGCAATACAACATAATTTCTCTTGAACGCATTACAGCACTCCTAGCATTACTTCTAATTGTCGAGGCTACTTCATTTATGCATTCATCAGAGAAAGAAATATTACCGCAACAAATTTTAATAATTTCGCCAATCTCCTCTTGGGAGTACGGATCGAAATCTATTGTTGTTAATCTATCTTTAAGTGGCGGAAATATTTTATCACTCTCTGTTGTTGCAAAAATAAAGGTTTGCTTTCTGAAGTCGAACTCAAATGTCATTTCATTCCACTCAAAACGCTTTCTTGTATTTGTTTCAGTATTGAAAATAGTTAAAAATGCCATTGTTAAATCTTTCGGCAAAGCATGGCATTCGTCAAAAAGAATTGTGATCTCATTATCCGCTACTAAAGGCAGAAAAATTTGCTCAAAAAATTGCTCATTGTTTTTAATTGTAGAGCAATTCAATTCTAAGAACGAACGCTTGCCTCCGTTTCTATTATACAGATTCTTGGCGAATGCTTTAGCAAATTCAGTCTTACCTAAACCTTTTGCACCAACTAGATTAAGAAATGGGCAAACGCTTGTTTTGTGAAACGCATCTAAATAAAAAGATAGTTTCTTCTTAACGCACTCTTGCCCGATCAAGCCATCGAAATAATTGTTGTCCATAATATAAATCTAAAGTTAAAATTAGTAATTGTCAAGATTAAAAATGAGTTATTTCATATTCGATCTTTGGAGTTTCTTCTTGATCTTCTTTTTCTGCGATAGACTCTTCTACTGATCCAATATGAATTTCTTTGCCCATTAACGATTCTAGCCATTTTTTACAGACAACTACTTTAGCTTTCCTGCCAACCCAATCAGCTAATTCCTCATAGGAAATTTCTACATAAGGAGTATATCCTTTTGGTCTACCTCTCTTCATATTCTTTTATTAGTTTATTTAAATCTTGCCTATACTTATTTGTATCATCTCGGAGATCGTTTGTCCATTGAGTCAAAACATTTAAAGAATTAATTGTTCGATTTTTCAACTGCTCATCTTTTTTGTTAGATAAAGTTATTAGCATATCTTGAATAGATGATAGTTGTTTATTATATAATACTATTAATTGAGCAGTTACTTCAAGGGATTTATTAAATATTTCTAAGTGATCTTGCTTGTTGCAGTACGACCCGCCTTGCAAAACATTTGTTACTTTGTCCATATTTGATAAATGATCCTGTTCGAGATTAAATAATTGCTCGGTATAGAATTCATAGCTATCCCAAGCTATTTCATTACTTAAATCATCCATATTATAGAAACTTATATAAAAGATTTAATTGATTAACTCCAAGGTATTTATTAAAGTACGCACAAAATTCAGCAACCCTTGACGCACTCCAATTTTCTTCGTTAATGATATGTCCTACTTCAGCGTATTCGCCTTCGTTCCACAAGTCTGTTAGTTTGATATATTCTGTTTTCATCATGTAATAAGCATTGCACACAACGATCAGCTTGTCAAACAAAAATTAATCTAAGAATAGATTTTCGTGAGAAAAATAAACTCCTTTAGATAAAACTAGGTTTGAATTGGTTGGAGAATGAAATTCTACACCAACAGGCTCGCCTTCGGGTACGGGCATATTAGAGTCTTCATAGAAAAATTCTTCTACTTCAGACGCACAAACTATATCGAATGATTTATTATTCATATTATTTATTATTTATTAATTAAAAAGCTCTAGTTGATTTGGATCATCTTCTTCCTCTTCAATAGATTCTAAAAGTTCTTCAGTTTTATTAAAAGAATCTGCACTTTTAAGCCAATTTCTTTGAGCCATTCTGATTACAAAACGCATAAAAGAAAAAGCATAAATTTTATTTAATTCAATATAACCATTAAAGCCATCAGCTTCCATAATGGTGAATACTTTTTTCTCGTCATCATATATAAAAGTTGCGTTTTTTAATTCTTTTTTAATCTCCATATTTATATTCTGACAGATTTTTGTTTATTTGTCAAGTTATTATTTGCAATTTGCTTGATAAAATTTTTGTCTCCTCTGTTAATTAATTTTGATGTATATTTGTCGCTAAAGAGTTCGTATTTTAAGTTGTCTAAAACAATTTTATTATTTAATTTATCGCAACAAGAAAATATATCAACGGCACAATAATTAAACTCATGCCATGTATGAATACTCATATGACTTTCTGCGATCACTAAAACTCCTGTGACTCCATACGGACTAAAAGAATGAAATAGACTATTCACTATATTTGCATTACCTAGTTTAGCAGATTGAATAAATATTTTTTTTATAAAATTAGAATCTTTTAAAATATCTTCATCGCAATTATAAAATTCAACTAATTCGTGACTGCCTAAGTGCATAGGTATAAATATATCACATTATTTGAGAAAAGTCAAGAAAAAATTACTTTATCCCACCTATTTTACTCATAATCTACTTTTTATTATCTTATTATAATATTCCTTGTCCCAAAATTCATAATAATTTGTTTTATGCAATTTTTTAGAATATTTATTTAGTTCAGATAATTTTTGTATTAATAAAATAGCATATTCTTTATTATTTGTCTCGATCCCGTTTATTTTATTTATTTGATCAGGATGATCCCATATTAACCAAAGATCTTTACTGCGTGAATACTTTTTATTTATTTGACAAAATTTTTCAAGCCATTCTGTGCTATATTTATCCTTGTCTCCATATATAAGGTAAAGCATTGGATGCTCTTCATTTTCCATACATTCTGTAGCGTCAATCCAAAAGTTTGTGGACTCTATTATTTGCACTTTATCCAAAAAAGCTTTAGCAAAAGGGCATATCGCATGACCGCCAATCTTTTTTCTTTGCAGGGAAATATAATCAATATAATCTTTAATCATTTATAAAAAAATTTTTATCATCGTATCTTTTTATTTTATCTAAATCTTTTGTTTTTTCAATTTTAGAATCTCTCTCGCATAACCATTTATAATCTTCTGTGTTATTCGACCACGCTTCTCCGTTCCAAAATTGAAACCCTTGGTAGTCAGACTTATATATACAAGCTTTTTCATACCCTACTCCTGTATACATATAATCTTTATTATTTGCAATACAATAGTCTATTTCTGCAAGGTTTGCATATTTGCCTAAATATAATTTTGGATTTTCATAATTCCACGCAAACTGCGTTGAGAAAACACTATTCTCTCCGACATCTCTCAAGAATGTAAAAGCAATAGGTTCGTCATTTAAATAATAAATTAAAAAATGTTTTCTCTCAATCTCTAAACTTAGTAGAGGCTCTAGCTTCCAAGGCTTAAAGTTTCTGTATTCAAAATATTTATTAAATATATCTTTTAAAATTTCTATATTTGCTTTATTCGCTTTCGTATATTTGACCACAATATCTTTGCATTTTTTTCTAGCCTTTCGACTACTGCGAGTATCAATAAATTTGCTTAAATCAATTCTTGTTTGTCGAGCTTGATACCAATGGGATTTTACTGCATTTTTAGGAGCAAAATAGTCATCAGGTAACCATCCTTCCTGCAAAGCTCGCTCTTCTTCGTCTAACGGAACTTCTGCCATGCAATCAAAAAATAAATAATCGTATTCAGTGATTGCTCCTGAGTAATGCCTAAAATATATTCTCATGCCTTGCTTTCATCAAACATTGACCATCCTTTAGTATTTCTTACTCTTCTATCTAGAAATTTTAACCCAAGAGATATTGGGTGAAATTTTTTAATTTCATACTCAATTAAATGAGGGTCAAAATCTTTACAACTATAGACATCAAGTTGTAATAAATTCGGAGTTTTTTTCTCCCAAGAATGCAAAGATAAATGACTTGTTGTTATTAAACAGAACCCGCTAACGCCCTCGTTATTTTTTTCATCACATCTCACCGAGACAGGTTCATGCAAAACTTCCATGTCAATTAATTTAACAATTTTTAAAAGCCATTTATTTGTGAAATCTGTATTCGTAAATGGGGTCTGCTCGAAAGTAGCATTAACTAAAAGATGTTTATGTTCCACAAAATATATTACACTTACCAAAAGTTTAAAGTGATGTTTTCTCTGTTACATTTATGGTCTTTTATTTGCGTTAAAACAGTTCGTAGAATATTTATTTCATTCAAAGTTTTTTTAGATTTTCTAGCTTCATATTTCTTTTCAAGCTCTATAATTTTGTCTTGTATTATTTGCCTGTCAAACTTTCCTTTATATGACCAGCCTAAATCAAATCCTCTATGCAAACCTTTCTGATGAGCTTCTTCAAATTCATTATTTAAACCGTTATCATACATGATTTACTTTAAAACCCAAGTTTTTACATCCTTCACAAAATCTTCTGTTTTAATTATAGATATAATGTCTTTTCTATTTTTACGCTGATAAAGTCTATACAAAGCTTCTTTCGGACTTGAAACAAAAGATCGATTTGTAATTTTAGATTTGCACCAATCTAGTAAATCTTGGCGACTTACTATCAAAAAATGTTTTGAATGCTCAAAGGCTATGTAATCAGCTTTTCCGCGTAACCAACCTTTGTTTCCTCGCACATTTTGCAACTCTATCCAAATTTCATCGTGATTAAAAAAGGCATCAGACCTAGAGGTTTTCTTGAATCCTTTTACATCAATTAAAGAATCTCTAACTTTAAAATCCCAATGTTCGTGCATGTCCTGATTTTTTGAGGCTTTTTCTACACTCCAATTTCTGGACACACACATGTTGTAAAACCTTTTTTCACTACTATTCATTTACCAATTTTTTATTATATTTGCGACTATAAAAAAACAAGTTATTAAATTAACTATTACAATTAAACTTCTTAATAAAAGACTTATCTTAGCGTCTTTTAATGACAATATAGGTATGTCAGGCTCATCATTATCCGTTCTCCCTACCCTATGATCAAGAGTTCTAGCCCATATTAACCAAAATTTTCTAAGCATGATTTATTTATTTATTTATTTATTTATTTATTTGGATCAAAGGAGTTCATAGTTAAGAACCAAAAAATTGTAGAACAAACTTCTTCGTCTGACAAACTCGACGAATTTACTATATTTGACCCTAAAACCTCTCGCCAAGAAACTTCATTAAAGCTATAAAAAAGCTTGCTTTTGACATCTCGAAGCTCTGCACAGGGAAAGCCTTCACTTTGAAAATCTTTACAGAGTCTAACATGTATTTCATGTTTTGATTTTTGAGGCTGAGTCTTTAACAAGAAATCCCATGCACTTCTAGCTTCTACGTCAATATCTCTAACACTTTTAGTCTTTTCATACCTAAGTTGTTTTGAGTACAGTTTATTAAATATCTGTTTATAGGAATGTTTATTTATAAGTTCGCTGAAATTCATTTTGTGGATTATTTGGATACATTATTCTTTTTTGAAAATCAATTAAAACATTTTGTCTCTCTATCGCTTCATGCTGTATTTTAATGGTATCTTTTAAATATGTTATTTCGTGATTCTGTTTAAAAATATAAAAAACTACACAACACCCGATTATAGTTAATAGCAAATTTATTATTCTCTCTTGCACAAATAATATTACACTTTTATTTGTCCCATTTTTCAAGATCAACTCCTCTTTCTTCGCAAAGAGCTACGGCATAACCTACTCTAAACGAATGCTTGTCTAGAAAACACAGAAGCCCCATGATTATATATGGTTGAACTTTATAAAATCCAAATTCAAAAAATACTAAAAAACTAATTAAAATATATGGCATAAACTTGTTTAAAGAATATTCAAGAATAGATAGGAATTTATTGTTCATGTTATAAATTATAAGTGTTTATTTGCAAAATGTCAAGAAAAAATTAGTCAAAATATAAAGTGGTTTTATTATTGTATATACTATAAGTGTCTAACAAAAAATCTAAAGATTTCATTTTGTCACACAAATCATTAGCATGAGAATTACCAAAGACTTTAGAATTATTATTTAAATTTATTTGATTAATATTTGAATCATCTTTATTCATAATTGTGTTATCAACTCCTACCGCATACTCTTTCGACTTTATCATGTAATTATTTTTAAAGTTTGCGCGGTCTACCAAAAACTCTTCGCAATAAATATTGGTATAATCTGAGCTTAATTGATAAAACTTTATTAAATTATTTAAATAGTCCCAGCCTACTCCATAATAAAAAAAATTATCTTTTGAATTGTAGATATTTATGTTTAAAAAATTAAATAACTCTTCGACCAAGTTATAGAAGTATTTATCTTTAGTCTTTTTCCCGAAAGCAAATCTTCCATAATTAATTAATCCTGAGTTATCAACTGATGGACAAAAGGTATACGCAGAGATATGCTCATTTATAAAAATATCTTTTTCATCTATATTTGAAATACATTTACTAATAAATAAATTTTCTTCAATAGATAGGTTTGAATTTAAATTAAAAAAATGCTTGCTATATAGATCAAGTTTATATTTAATTTGATTCATTATGCTAAAACGCATTGAATATCAGACAAAAAAGAGCGAGCAAAACCTACGCACTCTGCCATACTGTCATCGCCAAACGTAGGCCAAGAAACAACAAAATCTCTATAATTCATAAGCTTTAATGACTCTCTCTTTTCTTCTTCATTAGCAGGAGCAACAGACTGTCTAATAATCTCCACGATAACTCCATCATTTTCTTTAATCCATGCAGCCTCATTTTCATACCTAACATCTGTAATAACAGGTATTTCGCTGTTAGTAGAACAATATTCAACTGAATCTTTTATTTTATTGATCCAGCAATTTTGATCTAACTTTCTTCTTATATGAGTCCCATAAGTCACTAAAAAAGGGCGGATTAATTCTTTAGATTCATTTTCTTGAGTCCAAGCAGATATTCCTATATTATCAAGCAAAAAAGGGTCGCATTCTTTTTTTAACTCATCAGCAAAAGCGAATCTTCGAAAATCTGGTAGACCCATCTCTCTTGAAAGCATGTTGATGGCGGTAAAAAAAGTATCCTTACCGCTTCTAGCGAATCCTGTTAAGCCAATAATTTTGGGTAATTTATTCATCTAATGATTATAGATGAATTTAAATTATTTGTCAAGATAAAATATCAAATAAAGGCTCACCTTTATGGGCTATAGTAAAAGGTCTTCCTGACGGAGAGTATTGATAATTATTTAAAGGTAAACCAAGGGCATGAGCTATAGTAGCATTCAAATCTTCTGGCTTGATAGGTTTTCCTTCAACAGGAGATCTGCCTGTTTTGTCTGTCTCACCATAAGTAAATCCACCTTTCACTCCACCTCCTGCGAGAAAAGCTGTGAAGCAATAAGGCCAATGGTCTCTCCCATCTCTTCCATTTATATTTGGCGTTCTACCAAATTCAGAGGTTAATACAACCAAAGTCTCTGACAAAAGCCCTCTTCTATCTAAATCAATAAGAAGCCCGCTTAAAGCTTGATCGATATCAGCGCAATTTGCAGCGACTCTTTCAAAGTTATTGTCATGAGTGTCCCAGCCTCCCCGCGTAACTTCTACATACCTAACCCCATGCTCAACTAGCCTTTTAGCTAACAAGCAACCTTTACCAAAGTTAGTGCTTCCATAAAGATCGCTTATAGATGCCGACTCTTTAGTGATGTCAAAAGCATTCAGATCATTACTATTCATTAATTTTATTGCGTCTTTATATAAGTCGCTATAAGCTCTTACTTGTTTTAATGGAAATTCTGTGGAAAAATTTTGATTTAATTGCTCGGCAATAGATATTCTGCTTTGAAAATGCTCATGATCTAAATATGAAGCCATTTTACTATTAGCTAGACCTGAGGAAGGATTGTTAATAGGGAGAGCGCCGTATTTAGACTCTAGAAAGCCAGCTCCGCCTCCTCCGCCTCCAATCTTAACATTGCTAGGTATTGTTTTATTCATTGAGCCTGAAAGCTTTGACACCCAACTTCCGAATGTAGGATGTACAATTGTGCCCCTCTTAAGGTAACTAGTGTGCATTAAATAACTTGCTTGCATATGGGCTCCTTGACTAGTATTCATTGTTTTGATAATTGACCCAAGATGCATTAGTTCCGCTGTTTTTGGTAGATTTTCGGATAAAATAACTCCATCAGCACTTGTTGCAATTGATTTAGTCGGCCCTTGAATATCAGGAGCGTCAGGCTTTGGGGCAAATGTGTCGAGATGAGACATCGCTCCTGACATATTTAAATAAATAACATGCCTAGCTGTCGGAACTCTAGCGCTAGGCTCAAGAGCGCTCACCGTATTGTTAATATAAGCTCCTGCCATCGGCATAAGCCCTACCCCAAAGCATGCTTTTGCGGCATGCGCTATAAATTCTCTTCTCCCTAATTCATCAATTGTATTTAAGTTCATAATATTATTATTACACATTTCAAAGAAAAATCAAGATAAAGCCAATTATTTAATAAACATGAATTCATGACTATTAATTAGCACCCATATTATTTCTTTATATGCATCTTTTGCATTTTTTAAATTATCAGTAAATATTTTAATTTCTTTTGAAGAAGGTTCTCTGTTTAATATATATTTATATCCCACTTTAATTTTATCATTTAATGATTTTTGAGATTCAATTGCTTTAATAACTTCAAAGTTTTTATTTTTCAATAATCTTGTTTCAACGAAGCCGTTTAATAAATTTAATACCTGTGTCGCTGAGGCACTTTTGTCTGCATTTTCGATCTGCTCCCTATCTGAACCACCAAACTCTCTGATTAAATGGCCAATCGGAGTAGGAGAAGATAGCTCAGAAGCTCTAACTGAATTTCTATCTTTCACAAAATTCTGCTTATATTCTTGCTCTCTGACTTTCTTTTGAGATTTATATTTATCGACGCAAGATTCACAACAAAATGCTAAAGTTTCTCCGTTTTCGTTTAAAGCTAACAACGTTGGGTCGATTGCTCTACCAGGCTTGATAGGGCAATCAGTATTTATAGGTTTACCAAATTTTGCTTTACTTGCCTCTTTAGGTCTTTCAGTTTTATTTATTTTAGCCATTATATCTTCAAATAATTCTTCTCCAGTCATAGACGAAAGAGTTTCGAATTGCTCATAGCCTTTTGTATTCTGCTCTAATTTTCTAGAATCTATATTATCAAATGTTAAATTTACTAAAGAATCCCAAATTTGCTCCCCACTCATTCTTTCTAATATCGGCCCTTGATAAAAATAAGGAACAGCTCCTTTAGACTGAGCTTTGGTATTTGGTCCTGCGATAATCCACTCAACTTCTACAGGCATAGATTGATCTTTATTATCCTTAGGTATTACATCTCTAGTTACAGACTCTTTTTGGAATGTTTTAGTGTTATACAATATTCTTAAAAACTCTCTTAAATCATAATTTAAGGCAACCATGACTTTTTCTAGATGTAATTGCAATTTTGGGTCGGTAGCAAGAGTGTCATCGAACATATTATCAATTGGCTCTATTAAAGCTAATCCAAAAACTTCCTTCCACAAGCGATTTACAATAACAGCTGTAAATCTTGGATTTGATTCAGACGCCAACCAATTAGCATAAATTTCCCTAGAACCTGCATTTGGAGCAACGGTTTTAATGTCTACCTCTTTACCGAAAATCGTTTTCCCTAGTAAAGCTTCATTAGGTTTTGCATTATTATACTGATAATCTTTAGGCAAACTGATCTTTCCGTTACCTAAACTCGTTAATCCAGTTTGCAAAATATCTTGGATATCTCTTATGCTATTTTGTAGCTGTCTAGATTTTTGAGGTTGATCGGATTGCTCTAATTTTCTTCTTTCATCTCTCGCTAATCTATTTAAGACACTTAAATTTTCTGGACTTTTTGTTCTCAAATTAGTCGAGCCACTTGTCAATGCAGCCATTTCGTAAAATTGTTTTTGAGTCCAACGATCAAAAGGATGGTCATGGCATTGGGCGCACTCGAGGCTTGTGCCTAAAAAAATACGTACTGTGTTAGCCATGCTATCAAGAGGCATATTGACATCACGAGCAAAATAACTTACTCCTTCGTTGCCTTTAACCCATAGAGAGCCTGATGAGGATAACATTTCTCTAACCCATTCATCGTATGGTCTGTTATTTGATATAAACTCTTTTACATAATTCTTATAAGGCACTCCAGATATTCTATTGGTTAACCTATCTTTAATTCTTAATATATCCGCCCAAAAATTAAACCAGTGACTTACATATCCTTCACTACCTAATAACTGATCAACTAATTTTGATCTTTTATTTTTATCTTTATCATCAAAAAAAGAGTTTACTTCTGCTAAAGAAGGGGTCCTCCCGATAATTTTAAGATATGCTCTACGTAAATATATAGCATCATCGACCTCCTTATTTGGCCTAAGATTATATCCTCTGAGTTTTGCTTCAATTAAGCTATCAATATAATAAGCATGAGTTTTTAAATCTCTATCAGATAATGGTCTTTTAAATTTAGGCAAAGCTTCATGACTCGGTGGAAAATTATTTTTAATATAGGCTTGGTTGTCTTTTGTTAAAGAATCAATTGAAATCCTGAATAATTGCAGATCACTTGATCTTTCAATTAACGCGTGTGTAGCATTTGCCTCTACAATGTCGCCTTTCAAATTTTTTCCGTTATTAAAATATAGCGTATCCCCAAAACAGAAAATTGAAGATAAAAACAATAAGATTAAAATTTTCATAACAATCAATAGACAATTATGATTAAATTACACCGTTTTTATTTCCACTTGCAATAATTCGGGTCTTCTTCTCTTTTGCGACGCATGTAATCTCGCTTCTGTTGCCTACGTTTTTCCTTGTCTGCTTCATCATATTTTTTTCTAGCTCTAGATAATGATTCTTTCCCTTTATCTGTTTGTTGGTATTTTTTATTTCTATCCATCTAGATTAAAATCGTCAAGGTTTTCATCATCTTCTTCTTCATCTGGCTCATCTAAATTAAAAACTATATCGTCTCCAAGTAACTCTTTAATTTTTTCCATCAAAGCTCCAGCTATTGTAAAAACATTAATGTCAAACTCTTCTAAATATCTATCACACATATCATCAAGATCGAAACGAAATGCATCGGTTTGCTCATCAAAATCTCTTGGGCCAGTATATTTGTCAGACATTTTTCAGATACCAGTTGTATGTTTGGCGAATACCTTCTGTTAAGGCCATTGATGGGGTAAAGCCAAATTTAAACATGCGATTGCTGTTCAGTAATTTTCTGAAAACTCCATCTGGTCTAGTTTGGTCGTATCTAATTTCTCCGCGAAAACCTACTATAGATTTAATTATATTAGCTAATTCAAGTATAGAAAATTCTTGATAAGAGCCACAATTTAGATGAGAAATATTATATTTATAAATGTCTTCAGCATTAATTTTTTCAAGACATAATAATATTGCCTCGGCTAAGTCTTTCACATGCAGGAATTCTCGCCTTGGCTTTCCTGTACCCCAAATCCTCACAAAGTCGGAACCTTCTTCTTTGGCTGCATGGAATTTATTAATTAAGGCAGGCAGAACATTGGCGCTATACAAGTCAAAATTACTATTTTCTCCATAAAGATTGCAAGGCATTATTGAGTAGAAATTTTTTCCATATTGGTAGTAATAAGCTTCACACATTTTAACTCCAGATATTTTTGCGATAGCATATGGCTCACTTGTTTTTTCTAATACGCCCGTCATTAAATCTTCTTCAGCTAATGGAACTTTTACATTTTTAGGATAAACAGAAGAAGAGCCAAGATTAATTAATTTTTTAATACAAAAATCATGAGAAGATTTTATAATATTTGTCGAAATTTGCAAATTATCGTACAGAAAATCAGCTCTATAAACATTATTAGACACAATTCCCCCGACTTTTGCAGCACATAAGATCACTACATCAATTGAATTATTTTTAAAAAAGGAATGAACTTTACGCTGGTCTCTTAAATCTAGCTCGCTTTCGGATCGAGTAATAATATTTTCATAGCCAGATTTTTTAAGCAAATCAAGAACTGCAGAACCTACCATCCCGTTATGTCCTGCAATAAAAATTTTAAATTTTTTATCCATTTAAAATTGCATAATCGTTATTGTACATTTTGCGCACTAAATCCTCAAATGAAGTTTTCCGCTCCCAACCTAACTCAGATTCTGCTTTAGATGGGTCTCCGCAAAGTTTGTGAACTTCTGCTGGTCGATAAAACTTTGGGTCAACTTCAAAAAATAATTTTCCAGATTCAGTATAATATTTTTCTGAATCATTTTCTCCTTGAGAATAAAATTTAATACCAGCATGATTCAGGCATGTATTTAAGAAATGTCTAACCGTAAACATTTCACCGCTCCCTAAAACGTAATTCTCTGGCTTATCTTGATTTAGCATTAACCAAACTCCTTCCATAAAATCTTCTGCATCGCTCCAATCTCTCTGAGCTTCTAAATTACCAAGCTTAAGAATTGGTAAAGGTTTATCATTTTCGAGGGCAATTTTTATCTTTGCAATTGTATGAGTGATTTTGCGAGTAACAAAATCCAGCCCTCTTCTCGAGCCTTCATGGTTGAATAACCAGCCTTGCACTGCATATAAACCATATGACTCTCTATAAACTCTAACGATATGCCTTGCGGCACACTTGGCTGCGCCATATGGAGACTGAGGTAGTAGCGGATGGTTTTCGTCTTGTGGCGTATATACGACATCACCAAATTCCTCAGAAGAACCTGCGTTATAAAATCGACAATGAGGAGCAAATCTGCGGATAGATTCAAGTATATGTAACACTGAGCTTGCGTCTGTATCCCATGTTTGAATAGGGTATTCCCAACTACCTGCAACGAAAGATTGGGCCGCAAAGTTAATAAAATAATCTGGTTGGACATCAATGACTACATCTCGAATACTATGGGCGTCATTTAAGTCCATATTAATTAGTTGAAATCTAGGCTCATCTTCTAAATGTAAGATATTTTCGTGATTTTTAACACTCAGCCTACGCGCAGTGCCGTAAAGCATAAAATCAGTTTTACCACACTCTGCTTGAAAAAGTTTTAAGAGATAGTCTATCATATGACTACCATCTTGACCTGTTACTCCTGTTACAATTACTTTCTTCATTTAAGTATTATATAACTATCTAGATAAATTTAAAAGTTTTTTAATTTCATCAACTAGAAAAGTTGTGTCCATCCCTAAAGCTAAAAAGGGATAATCCTGATAATCTTTGATTTTACTTTCAACATTTGATGGTATATGAAATCCAATCTTATTCGGAATATGTTTTTTTAATTTTAATATACAAGATTGAAATTCTTGGCTATCAAAATCGCCCACCTTGCCTAAACTAGCAGAAAGATCATATGGCCCAACAAGGTAATAATTGAAGTCGATTTTAGAGATATCATGAATATTATCAATTCCCGCCTTTGTCTCTATTTGAGGAATAATAATAGGCTTACGTAATTTAAGATCTTTTTCTCCCCATAAATTTTCTCGGACAAGCCCTTGACCTCTAACCCCTCCTGTTTCAATATAAGGGAAATTACGTATGACTCCTCTTTCATCTGAGCTGAAAGAGTCTCTTCTTTTTTTGAATGGGTAAACGCAATAATCGTAAAATTCTTTTGCTTGATCAAAAGTTTCAACCGTAGATAAAATAATACCAGAAATGTTTGCATCAAGACACATTCGTATTACCTGTTTGTCAAGATGTGAAACACGAGCTAGTATGGTTTTATTTAATAACGTACCAACTTGTATGCATGAGTACAAGGTCTCATTATTAAAATGCCCATGCTCAAGGTCTAGGACTACTCCATCAAAAGGAGACGAGCAGAATATTTCAGTTATAACGGGGGATGGTATTTGTTGCCATAGTAATTTCATCTTATAATTTTTATTATTTTGGGGGTTAAATTAATTTTGATATTAAAATATTTCAAATAATCATATAGAATATCTTCAGCAAAAAGATTTGAATTTTTTCTCATTGGAGGAATTTTCATGTTGATCATATCTAGGTGATAATTTGAACAAGCAGTCTTCATTGAATTAAAGTCGCCTAAAAAAGCCGCATCCCCAACATAAGAAAAATCTTGATGATCAAACGAGAAACAGTTTAGTCCGTCACCTTGAAAAGAATTAAAGTAAATAGGTTGATGATACGAAACATCAAACCTTGTTCTAAAAAATAAATCATATTCTTCTTCTACTAAGGAAAAGGCACTATGCCATGTATAAGACTGGGCTATAACTCCATTTTGATGTAATAAAGCAGGGTATTCATGGTTTTTGGGTCGCCCTACTATTTTTGTAAACTCTTTTCCCTTTTCGCTAAATAAACTATTTGCCTCTTTGTAATTTTTTAGTATTTGATATTTTTTGGGGTTATATACAGAAATGACTTCATTGATGTCATTGTCATTTAATGTGGTGATATTTTCATTTTTGAGCATGCCTCTTGTGTGCGTTTTATCCCAAAAGCACAAGTAGATATCTATATCATATTCATTTGTATTAGGAAAAAATACTTTTGAAAAAAAACTTTCTTTTGTTTTCTCGTAGGTTCTTGTTAGGCCAGCAATTAATATGGCAGCTTTTTTTTTATTCATATTCAGGAATACTTAATGTGGATATTAAATTATTTGAAATGCTGGTCATTGATTTTTTATAAGTGCAAACCCGAATACTTTCTGAGCACATCAATATTTCTATTGCTGATTTTGGAATTCCGAGGGAAAGGTAAGAGCTTAAGCATTTTTCATAAAGATCATAATCTAAGTTATAATATAATATGCTAAATAAATGTTTTGCCGCGTCAAGATAATAGGATTGAAATAGCTTGGGTGAAAAAATAGGATCAATTAAATATAAATCTGCGCCATTTTGAATCATATTCTCAATAGAGAAATCTCCATGATTAAATGTATTTGGCACATTTAGCTTTTTTAAATATTTAACTAAGGTTTTAACATTAATTAAATCTGAATTTTGTGATGCATGGGACTCTATTCTTTCTATATACGAATAAAAAGAAGCGTTGCTGAGAGATGGCTCATTTTTGAATTTATTTAAAATATTAATTGATAGGTCGGGGTTATTAAAGGTTTCGCCCTTAATATATTTAGTGGTTATCGTATCTCGATCATAACTTAATACTTCTGCTGTGTTTATGATTTTGCTGGCAAATTTATACCAATTATATTCTGACACGCTAGTCTCAGATCTCTTAACTACAAAATCATTTACTCGTCGAACTTTGTTTTTGGTGAAGACCGAGTCTAGCATATGGTAACTTAATGAGCTTTTAATGTTAATACATTTATCATCAAGGTATATGTCTGCATACTCTTTTTTGAAAGAAATTCTATTGAAGCAAACTTTATTTTCTTTAAGCCAATTTTCTATTACTTTAAAATACTTCTTTTCTCTATCTTTTTGAGTCTTGCAAGATTTAGCTCCTCTGGCGGTAACAATATTTATTTCATTTCCATCTTTATGCATTTGATTTAAATTCTTAACAAGAGAGGTGTTTGCCTTCATGGATGGTATGTCCGATGTATCTCCAAGCGCTAAAGTCCCATCAAAGTCTACTGATATTATCATATTGGTTTCTTATTTAATTATGTACCAAGCTGGGGTTCCATAGCGATCATTTACAAATGTAATATTTAAGTCTCTTCCTGTTTTTTTTGCATGCTCATAAACTGCATGTGCGGTGCCCCACCCAAAAACTTGGGCTGTTCTTGGGTAATTAAATGTTTTTCTTTGCGGAAATGGGTCTACGTTTACGATAAATCGATTTAATATGTCTAAGTCCATTGCGCTTAATGTTTTTTCGGTATCCCTATTTTGGTATTCTTTTAAGGTTTTCTGCGAAGACCAAAAATCGTCTCCAGTAAAAAGCCCACCCATTCTCAGTTTTGGCCACCAAGCTTCAAGATCGTTAGCTACATTTGTATAGTCGTGCATTGCATCAATATATATCCAGTCAAAAAAATTGTCTTCAAATTGTTTTGCTGCTTGCACTGAAAAATCTTTTATAATATGGCACCTATCTTTTGAGGAGTCAGTATTTTCAAGAACCCTTTTTAATCCTTGATGTCCGTTTTTATCAACAGATCTTTTAAGTTCTTGATCTCTTTTAGCATCTTCAGGCCTTTTCATATCAAAAGTGTCGCACATATAATATTCTCCTGACCAGTATTTTAGGTTTGACTTAGCAAACAAACCTTCAAAGACACCAATCTCAATTGCGTTGTTTGTTTTTTTAAAATACTTTTCTGCTACTTCGGCAAAATCGTTCCTGTCAGTTAGTGGTGGTATGCGATTGTTCATAATTATTTAATTTATTAACGTTCCTGATTTCAGTTTTTAAGTTGATTCATGTAAGAGTTTATGTCTCCTAAGACGGTATGAGAGTCCGAAAAAAACAGCTTACTGGGATTATGCTTATTATAATAGTTTAATAGGCTTTCGTTTTCTCGACCCGCTTTACTTTTAAGATATTTTAAGAAAAGCTGAGAATCTACAGAGTAGGCTCCTATAGATATATGGCTTGATTCTTTTTCTTTTTCATTCCCACTTATATAATTAAAAGATGGGTCTACATTTATAAATCCATATTTTTTTCCATCGCGAGGATGTTGTCCGACAGCTATACTATTATGTTTTAATAGTTTCAGGACTTCAGCTTTTATAATTACATCAGAATCCAAAATTAATATAGAATCATAGCTTTCTAAATGAGGCATGCATTGTTCCAAAGTATCGATTCGGTTAAAGGTTTGACTGCATCTAATCAGATTACAGCTAGACAAATTGAAGTTAACCTCTGAACCCTCTCTCAAGCTAATGAAGATGTCTTTTTTGAGCTTTTTGCATTCGTAAATAATTTTTTCTATTATTCTTTCTTTTCCAAAAAAAAGTTCGTGCTTTGGCTGCTTAAAGAACTTGCCTAATCTTTCATTGTTGCCATTGGCCTGAATCAGTATGCAAGATTGAGTTTTTGTCTTTGTGTTTTTTTTTCGATTCATATTACATTTACTAGTTTCCAGTCTTCTTCTGTGTCTATATCTAAATTATAAGGGAAGCCTATTTCCATAACATAAGGATTATATCCTATTCTATTATTATATTCAAGTACTTTCGGCGAAAAAGCATACAAATAAGAGTTTTCCATATAATATATTGGAAGATCTTGAGTTTGCTCGAGTTTCATTGGGTTATGATTAACTGGACAATAACCGTAAGACTCTCTTCTCCAGAATCT
>Ga0222717_10000088_pt1 | contig 71912 bp, 105 predicted proteins | sample C33_18DmetaG_FD_165053 | JGI IMG/M metagenome (GOLD analysis project Ga0222717, IMG submission 165053) | Estuarine water microbial communities from San Francisco Bay, California, United States - C33_18D | ecosystem: Environmental > Aquatic > Marine > Unclassified | place: USA: California... | reverse complement strand
TTGAAGTCCAAGCAGCAACATTACCTAAGTAATATCCACCTGCTCTATGAGGAATATAAGGGTCGTCGACTGCAGCTACACCCCAAAATACATTATCACTATCAGAAGACATATGCTCAGCTTCCCAGTACCACTTACCAGACTTAGCACCCATAGTAGCATTCATTGAGCACCAACCCGAACCACCGTCAGTTGTAACTTTACTACCACCTTCTTGATTTCTAATATTCCCATTAGTTCTGGAATTGTTATTTAGAGTACAAAAATTATTAGTAGGTGTGTCTGTAGCTTGGTCGGCTGCTGAAAGATTATATTTGTCAAAATTGCCTTGACTTGTACCAGTTTTTACCGCTCCTACATTAGATGAATCATCAAAGTTCATATGAAAACCAGCAGTTCCTAGTGAAAGACTACTTACATCTTTAGGTTTCCATATATTGCTATCATTATCAAACTCACCAAAAGATGTTGGGGTTAATGCAGAACCATCTACTAGTACACATTCTGCAATATAACCATTAAAACCATATCCTGTGTTTGCTACTTTACCACCTATAGAGAATTTGCCACCACTATCGCCAACTCTTGTAGATACATTTTGGTTTAAAGTAGCATTAAAAGTAATTGTTTGCTGTACTCCATTTACATAGATTTTTGTTCTATCTGCTGCTGTACCATCTGTTGAATCAACTGCAAAAACAATATGATACCATGCTGAGGTATCACGAAAACTTTGATTAACTTGACCAATCCATTTTAAAGTATTACCTTCGTCCACATATATGAATATACGATCATCTGGATAACTTGCATCATCTCTAAAATATATACCTGTTTTACCGTCTGAACCTGCAGAAAAGATATACTGAGCAACAGCTCCATTGTTTACTTCTGTTCTTTTGAGCCAACAGCTCCAAGTCCATGTTGTCTGAGTACCTGCAGGTCTACCTTCAGCCATAAGATATTCAGTATTATCAGTTTCAAACTTCAAAGAATAGTCTACATCATAACTACCTGATGCAGCTGAATTGGTTCCTGCTAATGCCAATAAACTCATGTTATTAGCTCAGTACTAAGTTAAGATTTCTACCTATTTCTAACCATTTTGTACCATTGTATCTAAATGTAAATAAGTCACCATAACTTGCTGTGGTTGTTAATGTTGGTGCTGTATCTGCAGTGAATTCATATGCTGCATTCCAAGTCAATGTTCTTGATCCTGTTCCGTCTTGAATTACAAGTAAAGATATGTATTGTCCTGAACCTACTGCATTACTTGGAGCAGATAATGTTCTGTTACCACCAAGTGTTAATTTTGCTATAGGAATAGTTGCTACATCCCAGGTTACTGTCGCTTGATCAGTTAGTGTTCCTTCACTTCCTAATTTGACTTGGCATCCTGTAAGATCTAAAATATCTCCACTTGCTAATTCTTCGATTGCAGGTGTTCCACTTGTATCTACGATTAATGGGAATTGTGCTGCCATGTTATTATACTCCTACGTTTATATTTCCTGATCTGCCTGTTATAACGAGATTGTTTGTAGTAATTGCTACATTTGTAGTACCACCTCTTAAACCTACTGCTACAACTTCGCTGACAGAAGCGAATGATAATGTTCCACTACCATTTGTTTGTAAAAATTGACCACTTGTACCATCTGATACATTGATCTGTGTAATACCAATTGAGTTAGCTGATATGCTTGTATCGACAGTAGCAAATGATAAATTACCACTTCCGTCTGTCTTTAAAAACTGTCCAGTTGATCCATCAGAACTTGGGTATATTAACCCATTGATACCAGAAGCGGTATCGATAAAACTCGCCGGTATCTTAGTTAATGCCATATTAACTTACCTCTGGTAATTCACCTAATGGTCTTACTGGTGGTGTCGCGTCGTTATATACATAAAGTGCTATTAAAGCATCCATATCAGATGCATCATTAATCGCTGTACACATAGTGTTTGCTTTTGTTCTGACTGCTGCTCTTGATGTTGTAATAGAGCCTGGTACTGCTGTGCCACCCTCTGCTGCTCTTACGACCATCCAATCGGTTGGTTGTAATGAACCAGCTGCTTGTGAATTAATAACTTGTTTATGGTTATATTTTAATCCTCTTGTTGCAACTGTGCCTTCAACATTATTAGCATCTGCTGCTTCATCATCAGCTGTAAATAAAGTATCATCTAAATTTTTAGCTGTTGCTGTACCATAAGATGCTGTGACTGTTCCACTTGCAAATGCAAATGATTGATTGGTATTAATGTAATACTCTTGATTTTTTAAGTTTGTGTTATCAATAACAACTTCATAGATGCCAATGGCTTCTAACTCTGAACTTGACCAAAGACTAAAGATATTAGCAGGATATTGATTATCCCCTAATGTCAAAGCTTTAGGTCGTGTAAAGACCTTTGTTACTGTGTTATCTTCTACTAATGCCCACATATTTTTTCTCCTGTTATTCTATTTATACATTATCGTGCGGTGGTTGGCACTCCTGTTGATGTTACTAATGGATTTTCTGCAAAGGCCATGTAGATGTAAGTATCGCCTGCATCATTTATTTCATCAGAGCCACCATCTTTTACTTTAAAGCCGTTTGATAACATATTTATACGAACCTCTGAACTGTTGGCACTACCTTGACCTCTTTTACCTTCTGCATAATCTCTGTTTGCATACAAACTTTGTGGTCCACCTGTTGGGTTGTAACCTAATCTCTTGTTGTCAAACATAGCCCAACTTGAATAGGTTGTACCAGCATCAGTTCTTTTTATCATTACAAAAGCAGGCTTAAATCCTAAATATATGAATGGGCCATCTGCATTTGAATTTCCGATATACGAACCAAACTTGCTGTAGCCTTGTTTTTCTGCCCAACACCAAGCAACAAATGGATAGTTACCATTTACAGACCAATCAGTACTAACATTAAATACACTCGAGGTTGCAGCTGAGTTCATTAAAGTTGTGCCAGTTGTATTATAAGCACTTGTGCTATTTACTATTATCATTCCTGTACCATTATTTATGGCATGATGATTCAATCTCCAACTTTCAGCTCTTGTTCTATTTCTAATAAGGATAACACCTGGTTTTGCTCCTAGGCCATGTCCAACAGTTTGGTTATTAGAAGTATTACCTGTGTAAGTAACAATACTAAAACCTGCATCTGTATTAGCTTGTACTGTTGAGGTTATATCGCCATCCGTATTACTAGCTGTCGTACCCCCATTGGCTTTCCATTGCCATCCGACAAAAGTTGCTGCATTGAGATTGGCTGTTCCATTACTGCCCAAAGTAAAACCATCTGTGTTAAATGCAGTTACTCCACTTACAGTTTCTTCTGCCGCGTCTAAGTTTGAATATATTTGTTTGGTTGCACCCCTGCTTGAATCAACTAAAGCATGGTGTGAAGTATCACTTCTTTTTTTAGTCCAAACCAAATCAGGTTTTAAATCACTATTGCCATCATTTGTAACAGCTAAAGTTCCACTATTTCCAGTATATAAAGCAGTCTGAAAATGCGCTGATGGGTCGTCTATATTTGTATATGCTGCCATATTATCCTCCGAACTCCGCTAAATTTTTAGTGCATAAAGCGTAGTAGCCTGTAGGCGGCGCGTATTCAAAAGCTCCGTAGCCGTTTTCATCGCTTTCTGCACTGGATGGTGTGTTCGATGTAAAGCCACCCATATTTGTCTCGTATTGTATACTTCCAGTAAAAGCTCCAAATGCCCAAAAATATGGTGGAGCTTGTACTTCATGCATTGTTGATGGAGTACTTGGGTCGGTTCGTACTCCGTTAGTACCTAGCATAAATGTACCGTTTTTAGAAAAAGCTATTTTATCGTTATCTTTATCTAATGCTACTCCTATAATATCACCAGTTGCCCTATTTTCAGTATACTGGGTATTTGCTCCTGTCCAATAATATAGAAAAGCACCTGCTCCATATCCAATTGAGCCGCCACCATCTTGTCCTAAATAATATCCATTATGATTTTCGGACGCAAACTGAGTTATAGGCGTACCACCAAAGTAAACAGAATCGCTGGAACTTCTTACTTTATATTCCATGTACCATTTTCCACTTGACATAGCCATAGTGCTTACACAATACACATGAACATCACCAGAATTTCTTACTGGGGTTGTAGCACCTTCTATAAAAGTAAAGTCGGCACTCACGGTAGGATTATAATTATTTAATTGCCATGTAGCAAAATTATTAGTAGGTGTGTCCACAGCTTGGTCGGCTGCTGTGATGTTGTTTTCGGTAAAGTCTGTGCCACCACTTGCATCGTTGCCTAAGTTAGCTGAATCTTTAAAGTCTAAATAAAATCCATTAGTACCAAAAGTTAAACCACTAACATCTATAGGCTTCCAAATACCTGAGTCTGCATCAAACTCGCCGAAACTTGTTGGGTCTAATTGCTGTCCGTCTATTAAAATTACTTCTGACATATAACCTGCAAAATAAGAAACATTATCTGTATGGTTAAAACCTACAGTATGTTCATCATCTTTGCAAAAAGCATATTGAAAATTTTGACTTGGGTCTGCTGAAGTTCCAAAGGAAGTTTCTTGTACTCCGTTTATATAAAGCTTTAATCTATTACCTGCTGTAGAATCAGTGGTATCTACAGCCATCACTATATGATACCAAGCCGAAGCATCTCTAAAAACCCTGTTTGTTATTCTTTCATAAGAAGAACCACCACCAAATCTAAATTTATCTGAAGAATCAAATTTGATTAAGGTACGATCTGATTGGTTATAATCTCCGTCTCCTGCTTCCATTAAATAACAATCCATACCGAATTCGGTTCTTTTAATCCACATACTTATCGTGAATGTTCTTCTGTTGCCTGAGGAGGTAGGAGTTTTTCCTAGATATTCACTATTATCCGGTTCAAACTTACAAGAGTTATCAATATCATACCCAGTAGATATGCTTCCGCGATTATGTAGTCGATCAGTAAATGCCATATTATGTTTGTGCTAAATTCTGCACTCTTCCTATTTCTTGCCAGATACTTCCATTATATCTGAATGATAAGATATCTGTTTTGTTTGCAGTTGCTGTCATTGTTGGAGCTGTTGAAGCTGCAAATTCGTATATTGTATTCCATGCAACTGTATATGGTGTTCCACCTTGAGCAATTTCTACAGAAATAATAGCTCCTTCCACTGCATTACTTGGAGCAGCAAAGGTAGTATTTTCTGTTAATAAATGATAAGCATTTGCTGCCGCGGCTGCATCCCATGCAACTGCATTTGAACTTGATGTAAGAGCAACTTGTGTTATTTTTGCTGAAGTAGATGCGGTCACTGTAGAAGCTGCTACAGCTCCACTTGAAACAGTGGCTGTTCCATCTGTTAAACTTCCACCTGTGATTGCTCCAGAAGCTGTAAAAGCATCTGCAAGTAATACATCACTAGTTGGTATTTCTTTTATTTGTTGACTTGAACTATCAACGATTAATGCATGTCTATCTGCCATCTTAACTTACTCCTACTGATACGTTAGCAGATCTACCTACAACTGTTATAGCTGCATTCGTGATTGTAACGCTTGTGTTTGCTGATCTTCCGATTACGGTGAGTGCTGTTCCGACATTGGATAATGCACTGGATGCGACAACACCTGAGGAATTAATTACCTCGGTGCTTCCTATTGTTAGCCCATTTTTGACTACGAAATTTTTATCTGTTGCCATTCGATTTCACTCTCCATCGATTGTTTATTGTATTTATACAGGTATTGCCGTTGATATAACCTTTACTGCCATACTTGTTGCACTTCCTGCTGTTATTTGTAATAATAAATTACCACCTGAAATTGCAACATCGAATGTTCCTAATGCTGCGTTATCAAATAATGTACCGTATTCAGTCATATATGCTGTGGTACCATCATGGATAACATTAATTTCTGTTGAATGGTAATCTGTTCCTTGTGTACATTGTACTAAGTATTTAACTGTTCTATATGTAGCGATTGCATGTGTTGCAATTGTTGAAGCACTTGTACTTGCAACTGTTGTTGCTGTGACTTCATTTGGTATAATAGCTGTAGTATCGAATTGAGAAATATTATCAATTGAAGTACTACCTGGCTGATTAATTTCAACTGTTGTTGGTATTAATACCTCTATATCATCTCCAGTTCCAGGAGCTGTACTAAACGTAAGTGTTGTACCACTTACACTATATTCTGATTTATGCTGATAAACACCATCTAAATAAACCAATGTATTGTTTTCATTCATTGGTGCAACAGTTAATGTAAATGCTGTTGTTGAATTATCTCCAGTAAATCCATTGACTGTATGTCCACCACCTACAACACCATCACCAATAATATGAACTACAACTTCTGAACCAGATGCTGGTGCTCCGTCTAATGTTAAAGTGGTTCCACTTAATACATATGAATTTTTATTTTGATAAACACCTTCGACAAATACAATAAGATTATCTTCTGTACTTGGTGTAGTGCTAAGTGTAAAAGCTGTTGTTGAATTATTTGCTGTTGTAAATAAATCTGTAACAAATGGATTAATTGATTTATTACCATCAAATGTAACAGTATCTGTACCAGCTGTTGTTGTAATAGTAACACCATTTTGACCAACAAGTGTTACTGTATCTCCTGTTGAATCAGCAGCTACTGTTGTTTGACCTGATACTGCAATGTTTTGGAATGCATTAGCACCAAGAGAACTATTTGTAATTGTAATAGTATCTGAAGAAGCATTAGTTGTTAATGCAATACCTGCACCAGCCGCTAATGTTAATGTATCAGATGAACTATCTGCGACTACACTTGATTGTCCTGAAATTGCAATTGTTTCAAATGCATTTCCACCAGCTAATCCCCAACTTAAATTACCAGAACCATCTGTTTTAAGTGCGTATCCTGCTGTTCCATCTGCTGTCGGTAGTACCCATATTTGATCTCCACTTAATGCTGGAGCTTCAAAGCCTACATAATTAGAACCTTCATAAAATCTTAATTCATTTGCTGAGCCATCTAATGAAACATGGCCAGAAACATTTAATGTACTATTAATATCTACTGCTTCTGCAAATGTTGGAGTACCTGTGACTGTAATCGTATCGCTTGAAGCATTACCTAATGTTGTATTTCCTTCAACAACTAAATTACCCTCAATAGTTAATCCACTGACATCATCAACAGTTACATTCCTAGAACCTGTATTAACTTCGATTGATTGACCATTTGCTGGAGCAGTTGAGAATGTTAATGTTGTACCTGAAATACTATAAGTAGCTTTTTCCTGATAGACACCATCAATAAAGACCATTGTATTGCCTTCAACATCTGGATCTGCTGTTAATGTAAATGCTGTTGTACTTCCATTTCCTGTAAATTCATCAGTGACTGCATCTGCACTACCAATAATTTGTACAAAAGTAGATATTTGTAAAAGGTCACTTGTTGTTGCACCATTAACAAGTACAACTGCTGTACCATTTGTTGCAGTATAATCTGTACCATTGTCAAGTAAAACACCGTTTAAGAATACTTGTAAAAAGAGTGGTGTATAACTCAGTGTATTACTATTATCATCTGAACCTGAGAATGATGTTTGATTATTTGTTGCAGTATAAACGTATTCTTTATAAACAGCTGATTGAGTCGATCCACCAGATGAAGTAAATGTAATTGTATCTGATGTAGCATTTGTGGTAATTGACATACCAGAGCCAGCAGCTAATGTTAATGTATCTGTGGCTGTATCAGCTACAACATCACTTTGACCACTTACTGCTATTGTTTTAAATGTTTCACTTACTGAACCACTAGCTGAAGAAGCAATTGTTACTGTATCAGTGCCTGGTGTAGTTGTTAATGTTATATTAGAACCAGCAGCTAAAGTTAGTGTATCACTATTAGAGTCTGCAACAACATCACTTTGTCCTGAAACTGATACTGTACCAAAAGCATTTCCACCAGCTGATATAGAACTAAATGATAAGTTTCCTGAACCATCAGTTACTAATGCTTGTCCACTTGAACCATCACTTGTCGGGTAAGTTAGTCCTGCAACTACTAGGGTTGTACCATTTAATAATTGTAATGAATCAGATCTTAATCTTGCTGTAATAACATTTGAACCAGCTTTTTTATTAGCAAATTCTAATAAACCATCTTCACTTCCATCTGAAGCATCTTGTATTTTGGCTGTGACTTTTGCATAAACCACTTCTTGGTCAGCATCATTTTCGCCTTTGAATTTTAATTGACCTAAATAATCTGCATCTGCAACTGAAGATGAATTTCTTTTTAATGTTATAACAGGAGCTGCAGAACTTGAAGCTTCAGTTGTTGTTAATAATAAAGTATCATCAGTTGTTGTACTTGTAATTGTTAATGGGTGTGAAACATCAAACCTATCGTTTGTCGCATCCCATAATAAAGTAGCATCTGTTGAACTATTAACTGCATCTTGTATTGTAATACCAGCACCATTGGCTGAACCTGATGTATCTCCTGAACCAAAGTTAAGAGTTATATTTTTATCTTCTACATCAAGTGTTGCTGTATTTAAAGTTGTTGTTGTTCCTTGTACAGTTAAATCACCAGCTACTGTCAGATCATTAAATGTAACATCGTCAGATGTAGCTACTGCTTGTCCAATTGATATTTGGCCAGACGATATTGTAACGCCTGTACCTGCAGAGAAATGAGCCCTTGTTTCTGAAGCACTTGGACCTGTATATGTAATTACACCAGTTGAATTATTATATGCTAATGAACCATCTCCACCAGCATCAGTTACTGATATTAATCCTCGTACTTGAGCATCTGTCCTTTGTGTAAAAGACATAACACCTGTTGAATTATTATAAGATAAATCTCCACTTGCGCTTATAGCTGCTCGTGCTCTTGCATCTGTATAGTATAAATTTGTTCCTTCTGTTAAATCAGCAGTATCAAATCCAGTTAAATTTCTTGTAGCAAAACTTGCTTGGTTACCCATGTAGCCATGAGCTGAACATTGATAATGTAATACTCCAGGAGTAGCATCTGTTGGAATTATTTGAGTGTACGCACCAGAAGATCCTGGTGTTCCAGATGTTGTTACACCTGTACTATAAGCAGTTGTTTTATCTGCTTCATAATAGAATCTTAATGGATGATTACTATTAGAAGAATCTGATTGATCAAACCTGTATGTTACGCCTGGTATTAATTTTAAGTAAGGTGAAGGTAATCCATTGATAAAATATTTACTGGAGCTACCTGTACCATTATATCTATGATCTGTAGTAGTTGAAACAACTGTGACTGTAAGAGTTTCTGTGACTCCTGTTGAGAGATGATAATCATAAGAAGAAGAACCGACTTGAACTACTCGATCAATACTACCAAACGTTTTCTTAACATATAACTTACCGTCATATGTATTAATTGCAAGTTCGCCTAGGTCGAGATTTGATGTAGTTGGTATAGAACCCTGCGTAGCAGAGCGCCTTAACTTGATGTTAGTATTTCTTGCCAATTTTGGCTTCTCCTATCTGTTCAATCTCTATTTAGAGAATTTTTATAAAACTGTTTACTTTCTACCATATATATGGTATAATAGTATTTATACTACTTAGTAGGTTCCGCCATCAATGATATTTGAAAACGCAGGAGCTGCTCCTGAGTTAGCTTGTAAAAGAGATCCGTTTGCGCTTGATGCTGCTGTTACGTCTAATGCATTAGCGCCGTCTCCATATAATACACCGTTATCTGTAAATGTTGAAACTCCAGTACCACCGTGAGGTACTCCTAAATCGTTTGTTAATGTGACTGTTCCTGTAACACTTAAGTTATCATCAACTGTAACTGTTCCACCAGCTGAATCAATTGTTAAATTACCAGAAGCTGTATCAATTTCATTATCGCCTGTAATACCTATTTGGATGTTTCCAAGATCAGCACCAGTACCGTAAATGTTACCGAATTCTGCATCACTCCAAGGAGTAGAGAAATCATCTGATGTTACTGTTTCGTCTTTTGTAAATACAAATCTTTGTGATTGAATATCAAATCCAAAGAAACCAGTTGCAACTGCTGAACCTGTTCCCCACTTAAATCTAACACCGCGATCTAAACCGTCTGATGTATTGGATGACGTATTGTTTGCTAACGCCATAACTGGATCGTTTAAAGTTACTTCTGTTGAATTAACTGTAGTTGTTGTACCTTGTACAGTTAAGTTACCAGCAATAACAACTGTATCAGATGTAGCATTACCTAAGTTAACATTACCGTTAACATTTAATGTACCATCAATAAGTGTATTACCAGTAGCACCAGCAACTGTTAATTTGTTTGAGCCTACTACAAAATCTGTAGTAACTGTTAAATCATTTCCAATAGTAACATCATTTGGTAACCCAACTTGTAATGTTACATCTGTTCCAGATTTAGAAGATGCTGTTTCAATTTCATTAGCTGTACCAATAATTCTTAAATCATCTGATAATAATGATACATCGCCTGTACCTGAATCGCCGTCAACTGTTAAAGCAGTAGCAACTGTTACTGTTGCAGCTGCTGTTAATCTACCTTGTTGGTCAACTGTAAAAGTTGGAATGGCTGTTTGTGAACCGTATGAACCTGGTGTTACTGCTGTATCATCAAGGTCAATTGTAATACCTTGGTTTGCAGCTACTGTTGTTATTCCTGTTAAACCTGTGACTGCTAAACTTTGTGAATCTAAATCAATTGATCCTGTACCTGAATCACCAGATGTATCTAAATCTTGAAGTGTTACTTGAGCATCAACATATGTTTTAACAGCTAGCTGAGTAGGTAAAGTTGCATTTGAAGCAGACCCACCATCTAAAGATGTGCTTGTAGAAATTGCTGTAACAACTTGACCACTTCCGCCAGAAGCTTCAAGAGCTAAACTTGCAATATTTAATTCATCAACATGTTTATTACCGTCTACAATTAAAGCGCTATTGGCTGTTGTAGTACCATGCACATGGTCCAACATAGTAGTAAAATACTTACCACCTATTAGATCTACTGAAGCTGCTACACCACCAGATTCTGTTCCAGTACCTACATAAAGTCTATCACCGTTATTAGCTTGAGTACCAGATACATATGAATACGCTAGCTCTCCTGTTTTTATATTAGCAGGAGCACTGGTTGTGGAACCCGTTGTTAATATTTTAATTCTTGTTAAGTTAGCCACTAGTATGTGCCTCCAGTTATATTTGTATTACTATTTCCTACTATTGTAGTAGTATCCCATTGAGATGACGTTCCATTATATATTAAAACTGCTCCATCTGTAGTTCCTGCTGCATTAATGTCCGTTAAATCGGTTAATGATACATTTCCTATTTTTAAAGTTTGAGCAACAATTTTATTTGGATCTCTTCGTATTTTAGCTTTTATGTTTGCCATTATATCTGTGTCACTCCAGGTGTTATCTCTAATTGTCCTTCTAAAACTCTTGTTTTTACGCCAGCTTTTGTGATTTCTACATCATAAACATACCGGCCTGCTTTCATGGCATTTGTTTGAGAATTGCTCAAACTAATATTAAGTACTCCAGCTGTTGCTGGCGATGCAACTGTAACTGTAAAATTTACAGCTGTTGTAGATGAATAACTTTTTCTTATTTGCCCAGCGCCTGAGTAGCCAGTAAGATTTATGTTGTCACCATCATTATCAGTAACATCGATAGAAGCTGAATAATCTGCTCCTTGATCTACTAAAATATTGGAATAAACTGCCATTTTTTTCCTTTATACCTTCTTATTTATACTTTTTAGTTCTTCAATTTCAGCTTTAAGTAATTTAATTGCCTCAATTAAGTATCCTACCGTGTTACCGTATGCAACACCTTTTGTTCCGTCTTCTGCTTCATGAATTAATTCAGGAGCTATCATTTCAAGTTCCTGAGCTATAACACCAGATGATAATTTACCATCTTGGTCATTACGATTAAATGAAACTCCTCTCATATCGAATACTTTCGAACCGTCAAGAGTTTTAACATTGTCTTTTAGTTTTTTATCTGAGAAAGCTACTACATCAGCACTTGCCGTAAATGTTCCTGTGTAAGAACCTGACATTAATAATCCTGTTGATGATTGAGATAATCCGTTACCTGCGGCTACAGTAAGTGTTCCACTAGAAGTAATTGTACCACCACTTATTCCATTACCTGTTGCAACTGATGTTACTCCAGATGATGTAACATACCCTGGACCATTTGTAAATTGGTTTAGATTACTATATGTAGTATTCACAGATGAAATAGTAACACTATTAGCAGATTTACTTACAGTAGTATTAGTGCCGCTATTAAAAGTAATATTACCATTTGTAAAGCTTCCGCCGTTTGCTCCAATATTTGTTATTGTATTATCATTATCATTACTATCTGTTGAATTAATTGTAATTGTTCCGCCAGATTTAGATACTGTTGTAGCGCCCGTGCCTACAAGAGTAATATTACCTGATGATAGATTTCCGCTTGTTCCAACGCTTGTTATAGTATTGTTATCATTTGCAGCAAATGTGATTGTTCCACCTGATTTGCTTACAGTAATATTGGTTCCGCCTACAAGAGTAATATTACCTGATGATAGATCTCCGCTTACTCCAACATTTGTAACAGTATTTGTTGATGTAAAAGTAAGAGAATTTCCAGATCTACCAATGTTTGTAGAACCACCACCATTAAAAGTAACTGTTTCACCTGAACCAATAGCTTCTGCTGAAGCACCATTTGCGCTTATGCTAAATGAACCATAGTTATCTGCATTGCTTACTCCTGAATATCCAAGAGCTGATAAACTTATTGCAGCATTACTTGATGCCGCTGTGATATGACCTCTTGCGTCGACGGTAATACTTGGTACTACTAGCTGACTTCCGTATGAAGCTGCAGTTACGCCTGAGTTATCATGTTGAATTGTAATTGCGTCTGCACTAACTGATGTTGATAAATCATTTCCACCTAATATGGAAAGCGTATCGTTATTTGTATCAGCTACTGCTGTACCTGAATCTGTTAAAACGTTTTTAAATATGTTTTGTAATGAACCTCTATCAGAGTTCGTAATAGTAACATCAATGTCATTGCCTGAAGTTGCACCGAGTACTGTAATACCTGAGCCTTCGTTAAAGTCTAATATGTTTGTTGAACCAAAATTTTGTTCTGATAATGCATTAGATGCTGAAGAAACTTTAATACCTGGTACACCAGCTGAAGCTTCACTTAATATTAATGAACCATCTGCTTCCCAACGATCTGTTGCAAAGTTATATACAATTGAATGTGAACCTGTTACATTTGAAGCATTGTTTGAATGTGTACCCACGCCTGTAAAGCTTCTTGTTTCTAGACCGAATCCGCCAGTTGTTGGCTCGGAAGCTGAAGCTCCCATTAATACTAATGTGTCATCTATTTCTAATGTTGCTGTATTAATAGTTGTTTGTGTTCCATTAACATCTAAGTTACCTGTGATTGTTAAGTTACCACCCACTGTTACATTGTTTGGTAATCCTACAGTAACAGTTCCTGCATTTTCTACAATATCTACTTCACCGGATGTTCCAGCAAATGTTAATGTTCCGCCTAATGCGATTGGACTTGTATTCGACCCATCACTTACTGTAATAGATGAGTTACTGAGTTTAGAATTTCCTATTGAACCAGCTAATTTAGAAGCTGCAATGCTTCCTGCTAACATAGTATTTTCTACTGATCCAGCAGCAATCGTTGCTGTTAATGTTCCACTTGCTAAATTTGTAAGAGTAACTGCACCACTTAAATCTCCACCTAATGTAATGGTAGGATCTGCTGATAAAGCAAAATCAAAGTTTTGGTTTGTAGCATCCCATGTTACATCAATACCTGTTTCAACATTATTAGCAATTAAGTCTTGTGCATTATAAAATGTTACTAAGTCTGCTGTTTGAGTTGTTGAACCTGTATTTAAACCTATAACTCTAAATGCTCTATCTGGCTGAGATGCTGCATAAGCTTCATCCCATATAAGTTTTACATCAACACCATTACCAAAATTGCTTCTTTCAAAAGAAAGACCTCTATCATCTAAGTCAGAGTTAAAGTCAATAAAGGCTGTTGATACAGAAAGTCCACCTGAACCAGTTTGTAATAAACCATTTCTTATATCAAGTGTAGATCCTGAAGGAAATACTAATGTGTTACCATTAGTAAATGTAGCATCTGAATTAATTGTTTGTTGTGAACCTTTTGTTAAAAAGAATCTTGCGTCTACATCTGTATGTAATTCTGCAATTGCAGTAGATACTGTAGAAGCTGTTGTTCCAAAAGCTGAGGCTGAGATTGTTCCAAGTTCTGCATCATGTTCATTAATCGCAGTAACTAAATCATTAGCAGTTGTTGTTAAGTTAGCAACTGTACCTATATCAGTTTCATGCTCATTAATAGCACCTACAACTGTACCAGCTGCAGGAGTAAGATCAGTTGCGTTTCCAACTTCTCCTTTAAAAGAATTAACAGCTATAACAACGTCAGTTTTTACTGGGATGCCTGCTGCTAATGCTGTGATATCACCTACATCGTCTTGTACTTCATTTACAGCGTCAATAAGATTTGTTGAAACTATTTTTATAACTTCGCCAGCTGAAGCAGCTGTATTTAATTTAATAATCTTTCCGTAAGTTGGAGTTTGAAATGTGCTTGATACAAGATCATTAGCAACTATTCTTTTAGATGCATCTGTATGTGGTATACCTAAATTTTGTGCTGCATTAAATGTTCCTGTTGTAGCTTTAAATCTTAATACTGATGTATCAGCAGATAATAGTGTTCCTGAGAATCCGCCTGATTGTGTAAGTACTGCTCCTTCTATAAACTGAGATGGTATTGTAGGAGTGTTTTGTAGTGTTACTAATAAAGAAAAGTTAGGTGCTATAAAATTAGCAGTTGCAGTACCTTGTGTTAATTCTGTTCCGTCTTTAAAGACTTTTACAACTCCAACATTAACTGCTTCACTTGATAAATCAATAGTCTCTTCTGGTTTTAATTCAAATCTAAGTGTGTTTGAAGTAAAAAGCTTTTGTCCAGCTGTTGCTGTAAATGATTGAGTTTTATCGAGTATACGAGAATCAATAAGACCATTGTCTCCTAAATGAAGCGATACTTCATTAGACTTCTGACGAAGTTCTTCGATACTATTTGATTTTAATGTTCTTGTTTCGTTATTTGCTGCCATTATTTACTGCCTAATTTCTTTACTATTTTTTTAAGTTCGGCTACATCACTTTCGAGTTGAGCTAACTTATTATCTTTTTCTTGTGCTAACTGCATTTGTAGCCTTCTTTTGGCAAATGCATTAGTATTAGTATTTATAACTGCTCCATTAGATGTATCTTTAACTAAATCCGGACTTCCTATAATTTTTTTCTTCGCCATTATTTTATCCTATGTTGCACAGATTGCTCTAAAATCTTTAACTAATGGAGGTGTAGAAGATACTGCTCCTTGTAATACTATTTTAAATTGTATTGAACTAAATGATGAACCTGCTCCAAATGGATCAATATCATATTGTACTTCTTGGAAAGAAGAATCATTGAATGGAATAACTGTTCCAGTAACTGGTAATTGCGCTGTCCAAGTACTTGCTGTAATATCTTCATCACCGCTTGTAGCTCTCCAATAAAAATCAACATCAGCTCCACCTGGTTTTAAAGCATTAATATATACTGTAGCTATGTCAGCTTGTTCTGCTAATTCAATTTTCTTAGTAATATATCTTGCAACTTCAGTACCGCCAGTAGCAGTCGTTTCAGACCCACCATTATCACTAATAATATTTTGTATGGTATTCACCGATAATCTGTTCATATCGATAACTGGACTTAACGCCTCATTCTCAGTTGTTAAGACTGCAGTTAATTGAAATGATTTAACATTACTAGTTTCATTAATTGCTGAATAAATTGCTTGAGGCGTCACATATCTATAATTTCTATTTGGTAAAATCTCATAGCCATCACCTGTTCCTGTAAGAGCATATCTTGTTTCAGTTCCATTAACACTTGTTGTTGTACGTGTTTTTAAGAAAAATCTAACTGACGTTCCTGGAACTTGTATGTTTTCAATGTATGGATACATTACATCCATGTGTCTATTTTCAGTTGCAGTTGCAGCTGGACCACCAACATAACCAGTACCTGTTGCTGCACTTGACAAAGTAATATCATATGTGTCATGAGTATATGCAGCAATATCATGTGTTCCATTTAATAGAGATGCATTTGTACCAGTTGCACCTGCAATTGTCACATCATTACTTGTACTGTACATTCCATGATTCTTATGGAATACTTTACATGTTGTTGTTCCATTTACATAGAATGGATTAACTTGTAATTTTTTAGGAGGTATAACATCGTTTGCAAATATAATTTTTGAGCCTGAACCTGTAAACGTAGCTCTATTTAATTTGAACTTAAGATCTTTACTTTGCTCTGGTGTCCATGTTGAAGCATTTGCTGAACTAAAGAACACTCCATTATATGGTTGTTTTGTAATTCTTTCAGTTGTATTTGTTAAATCTTGTCCACCCATTTCAGCTACATAAACTTCGTAGTCATCTGATTGAGATGTAATTACTATTGCATATTCTGTATCTTGAGCTAAATAAACTGGATAGTCAAATGCAAAGTTAGTAGCGGCATTAGCATTACCAAAGCCATTATTTGCTGCTGCATCTGATGGTAGGTTAACACTGCTTGGATATAAAATTTTATCTCCACCTGGTACTATTCTTTGTGTAGGTGTGCCATTTAATACTGTTCTTATTGTAACTCTTACTGGTATAGTCGCTGATTTTTTTCTAAAGAATAAGTCAACTGACTTAACAAACAATCCACCGTCCTTATCAATTAAGAATGTTTCAGCGACTGGATCGATATATTCAGTTGTTTCTGATACCTGTGTATCAACAAGTGTTCTGTCTTCATTTAACTCTGATTGTACTAATCTTGGTACTTTTGTAGAAACAACTTTTTCTTCTGTTATTTCTAACATTCCTTGAGCATGATATTGAGCTTCTGCATAAGTAGTTTCAGCTGATTTATCATTTGTACTACTATCTGATAGTCTAAATTCTCTTGTACCTACTGCAAATTTTAATGCGTTATTTCTTGGTATAATAAATGAACCTTCAACTACACCTGATGCATTTGATATTAAAGCTCCAGCAGTATTTGGATGTGATGTTAATCCTTCAAAAGTATCAGCACCTGTTAAAGTTGTAAAATCTGTAAAAGATTCTTCTTTAATATAACTTGCTATAGAAGCGCCATCAAAGAAACCATATACTTTTGTATTTGGTTTAAGCAATTCAGCTTTAAAGAATATTTTTCTTGAACGAATAAATGGTATAAAGTTCATTTCAACTACTTTCGATCCATTGCTTTTAAGTATGGTATCAAATGCAAGAGTTGTTTTTATACCACTTCTTGATTGACCAGTAGTTGTAGTGGTTGTTGTAATTGTTGTAACGTTTTGACCAGCTCCATCTAATGTTTCTATATCGTTGGCATCCCATATTTCTGGTTCACCTTCGGTCCACCAAAACTCACGCATTTCTTCTGCTTCATCTCTACCTCTGCCTCCGCCTCTTCCGCGGTTTCCAGTTGTTTCTGACTTTTCATCAACGTCAATGCCTGTCCAATTTGTTTCCCACTCATTCCATACTGTACCAAGAATTCCGTCTTGTTCAGCCATTTTTTGAAATTGTTCAAATGATGAAGAATCATCAACGGTAACAACTGGTCGTACATCAACTTCTTTCCATTCATCTGAATCAGGAGATAATTTAACAGTACCAGCCCAACTAAATACATTATATGGATTTACATTACTAAATGTTGAAGCATAAGGTTGATTAATATAATTAACATCTGTGCCCATTGGTAAAGTAACTAAACCATCATTAATTACAGCAGCATTACTATCTCCTGCTAATCTAACTAGGTTAACATTTCTTTCATCAAACTTAGGTCTAAGGACACCATTTTCTTTATCAATAGAGCATGCATAATCCGGATTAGATGTATCTCCAATTCCATGATTTGTAAAGTTATCTACAATAAATCCATTCTTAAGTCGAGTTGCTCCTGTTGAATCAGTGATATCAATTGAAGATGCGCTTTGCTCTAATAAAGAAAGCGATGTAAAATATTCTAAATTTTTAATTCGTTTGTCTAAGCTTCCAATGTTTGCCATTGTAAATCTTTTGTTTTCTATAAGTTTCGGTTTAACACCGCTTAATGAAAAAACATAAGGTGATACTCTAATATCATATATCCCCATTGCATCATCTGGTGTTCCTGGTGCTCTTGGGCTTGAGCTAGGTACTCCTGTTTCTATTTTAAACTCGCCTTTTCTTGTAACATATAGTTTATCAATCCTTGGTAAGAAGTGCGTAAGATCTGTTACGAAATTACCACTATTTACTGGAGGAGATGAAAGAGATTGGTTACTGCCTGAAGCATAACTTGTACCTGCATCATTAATTCTCGGTCTAAAGTCGATACAATCTCTTAATTGAACTGTTCCTATATTACCTGAGAATGATGGTATCTGTGTATATTCTGTATCATCGTATGAATCAACACTAAAGAAATCGCCTGAGCCAGAATGATCATACCAATCAAAGACAACTGTAATCGCGCCTGGATCAATTTCGCCTGACTTAAGAGTAATTTTTCCTATATCATAGAAATTATCTCTTTGACCATTGTCTAATATAAATCTACCAATAACGCTTTGTCCAGCTGGATCTACTATTGAAGTAATTTTTTTAATGTCAGCTTTACCTAATGAAAGAACTCCACTACTTAAAGATTGAGCTGTTAAAGTCTGAGTCTCTTTATCTTTTGTTTTTGGTGCAGCACCAGTGTATGATACATCTACACTAAATACAATTTGTTGACCTCCAGATAAATTTACGCTTGAGCCTCCTATTGTAGTAAAAGTGATAGTGCTTCCGCCGCCTGTAATAGATGCTGTTGGACTTGCGTCTAAAGCATTGTATGTACTTCCATCTTTAATGTATGCAACGACTGTAGAAGCATTAACAAACGATGCTCCACTTATTGTAGCAGCTGGATTATTAGCATTTGTAGTTCTTGTTTCTCTTACTACGTATGTTGTATTATATGAAGGTGAAGAAACTGTTGAACCAGGATCTCTTAAAGTATCAACTGCTGAATATGGTAATTTGTAAACTAATGAATTAAAGCTTGAACCATATATAGTTCTATCAGTTACACTGCTTTGATCAAAAGTATTAGCTCTAAATTTAACTGTTCCGCCATCATCCCATTCAACACTTACAATGTTATTCATTCCATATCCACTATTAAATTGGATATCAAAAATATACAAATATAATTCAGTTGAACTTGAACCTTGACTTATTCCTCGAGCTCTGCATGTACCTCTTTTAGTACCGCCACCATTAGCTGCATCGTATAAATCAATTGTATCAAAAGTAGCAATGTCTGGCATTCCAAGAGAACTTGCTTCATTTAATCTAATATAGTTTCCAAGATTTAATGTTTGTTGTGTTTGATTAACATCAATAGTAGCATCGGCTCCTCTTGGTTTATCAACAGCTAAATATTTGGTTGTTGTGTTTTCAACTCTAAATCCTTTTACGTAAGATGTATTTGGTTCTATACCAATCGCTAATTTAGTAGCAGACCCACCATTGCTTGATGTTAAATAACCATTATTAGTTCCTGTATCTAAATGTTCTCTCACATTTAACTGATATGGATTAACTGAGTAATCTCCTGACTCTTCAAATGTTCTTCTTGCTAATCTTTCTGTTAATTCTGTTTCTTGATTTTTATCTGTCTTATCAACAGCTGATTTACCGTCTTCAATAACAATAAGAGTAATATAATCTGTTTCTACTCTTGATGATAAGCTTAATGGCTCTTTAATAAGAGTTGTTGAAATGCGATATCGTCTTGCTCCAGGAGCTGCTGTGTTTGGAGTTCCTGCAGCGTTATCTAATAAAGTTGTATCTGTTGTAGCATCAACAATATCTTCAGTAACTTTTAAACCAATAATATAGTTTGGTGTGTTTGTATATTTGTCAAGTATAAGCGATCCTGCTGGTACATAAACAAATGTACCTGAAATAAAGTATACACCTTCTTCTATATTAACTGCTGATCCTAATCCTATAGGAGTAGATATACTTGAAGCTACTGCAGGACTTGAATTATTTGGATTGGCGTTACCACCAACCATTGCGTACCTTACAGTACTCGCGTTTGAACTGAGTACTTCTCCTGCAGCAAATGTTGATGTAGCATTGTTTGTACCTGAACCTGTATATTTAACATATAGTGTTGCGGGATCGCCAGATCCTGCTGCAATGACTGCTTGTACAACTGCAGTAACTCCGCCTGTTGCTCCTGTAATTGTTGTTCCAACAAACTCGGTTAAGTAATTATCTGTAGTTAATGTAGCTGAAGATGCTGAATGATAAAATGAAGATTCTACTTTTACAAAATCATATTCTACATTAAGTGTGACTTTACCATTTACAACTCTTGAACCGTCTTTAAATGAATATTGACCATGTCGATCTATTTGCGCTTGAAGCGATGTTTGTAGTTGTGTAAGCTCTCTTGCTTGAACTGAATAACCTGGTCTAAAAAGAACTCGATGAAAATTCTTTGTTTCATCAAAATCGTCTAATGTGTAACCAGCTGGTAAGTTTACTATTGTTGTTGCCATAAATCTCTCTTGCTAATATTATTTATATTAGAATTCTATAATTACTTTTATATCTTCAATCTGTGTTGTTGTTCTACTGATAGGATTTCTATTCTCTAAGAATAAAATGTCTCCGCTCATTCGATCTACTTCTGGATTTCCTAAAGCTGCTGAAGCGTGTAATAAACAATTCTTTGTACTTGTTTGTCCTATTACATTTTCTCCGTTTACAAATGCTTTATAACCTGTCTTATCATTTTGATGATATCGTAAATAGTCATTTGTTGTATCTTTTTCTACTAAGTATGCTTGTGCACCAGATGTTTGTCCTACTAATAATTCATCAATTGTAAAATCAGTAGCATTATCTGTTGAACCAGAAGCTGCAATTGCTAAATAGCTTGTTGCTTTTAATGTATTGTCTGTTGCAACTGTTCCAGCTAATGGAGTTGCGTTATAATTTCTTGGCTCATCAAACAAAGTAATTTGTCTAAAGTCATTGCCTACTGTTAAGTCTCCACCATCATTACCATCTAGTTTAGTATTTAATGAGATAAAGAATCCACCAAGTTCTGATACTGGGTCTGTTCCATGTCCTGCTTTAGGAGTAAGAACTGCTCTTGCTGCTGCATCGGAACCACCGCCACCTGAGAAAGTAATATCGACTACTCTATAATTAGTACCCTTACCTGTAACTGTAACTGCTGTGACTGCTCCACCTGAAACAGTAGCAGTTGCTGTTGCACCTGAACCGTCTCCTGTAATTGCGACTGTTGGAGCTGATGTATAACTTGTTCCACCTGCTGTGACTTCAATTCTTTCGATACCTGCTGCAGTTGCAGAGGCTGTTGAAGCTTTTTGGTTTAAGTATTGAGCATAATCAGCTTCTGTTAACTGAGCTTCTGCATCAGCGTCTGTTGCCCATGAAAAAGTAACAATACCTGTGACTGAACCTGTTGGCGCTCCATTTAATGTTAAGACTGAACCGTTAATTGCTGATACTTTTTTTGCAGAACCTACGTTAGTTCCTGCCATTGTCATACCGACTGTAATTTCGTCTACTGTTTCTGTTAATATCACAGTTGCAGTAGTAGTTGCGACAGCGACAGTTGCCTCTGCGCCTAATGAAATTGTTTTAACAGGCATATAACTATTAGTTAAGAATTTTTCAGCGTCTTCAACACCTGTTGTAAACATATATTTCCATGTATATCCATCAGACTCTGCTGTTGGATCAGTTAATGTTTGTGTAGGCTGAATACTTGAAGCTCCACCGCCTGCTTTAATACATTTATATACTTTAAATTCTGAAGTAATAATATAGAATGCTTTATCAAAGATGCTAGCATCATCTGAATCCCAAGCATAGTATGAACTACCTGAAGTCCAAGTATGTCTTGGTACGACATGAGCAATTTCTGTTCCTACAATTTTCTTTAAACCAATAAGATTAGATCTTGCTTCTCCAAGTTGGTCAAGAGTATCTGCTGGAGTAAAGGGTGTAGTGTCTGTTGTGTCTGATGTAGTTAAGGACCATACGTCTGATTTTCCTATTCCTACATAAACGCTTGAACTACCTACTTGTTGCTTTAATTTCTTTGCATTAGTTGTTCTAAAATTCGATGTGATGATTGCTGCCATGCTGCTTTCCTGCTATTATTCTATGTGTACAAAAGTACCTGTGTTATATTTATTTATATCACTTGAGTCTATAGTTTGTATAGTTTTGTTACCTAAAAACTCAATTGTTTGGTTAGTATTATAAAGACGAGCTGTATTATAAAAATTAGCTGTGCCTTTCCTTTGGTTATATCCATTATTTATAATAGATCTAAAATTTGTATTTACGACCTTTACTGTATGTGCTGGTAAGAATTTAACAGCTGTACCAGTTGATGTCATAATTGATCCAGACGTTTGTCTTGGATTTGTTTTTACTTCAGTAATAAGTAGATCTACATCATTATGATTTAATGATATATCTAAGATCTCTTTTTGATCAGCTACTCGAACCTCATTATTGACCGCGCTTCCTATTCTGACTGTTGGGTCTATGATATAACCGTTACCAGCTTCAGTAATACTTACGCCAGTAATTTCTCCATCTGCATTTAATGTAAATATAGCCGTTGCTGTTACATTTGTAGATAAGAGATTACCTAAAGCATCTTTTGATTGTGGTGCTGGAAATACAATTGTTGGTGCTGTTGTATAATTTTTATCTGCAAGTCCTATAAGATCTATACTTGCGATTTTACCTGCATTTGTATTCGCCGCGACTGAACCAAATAGGTTAGAAAAATTTGATCCCTCTGATGTAATTGTAATATTATCTTGATCTAATCTTCCTTTTGAATCAATTGCAATCGATACAACAGGAGCTACGCCAGTCTGGCCTGATATATTAATACCATTAAATGTAACTGCTGGAGCTGATGAATAACCAAATCCAGGTTCTACAATCGTAACGGATTCTAAAGCTCCGTCTAATTTAGTAGCGGTTGCTGTGGCTGTTGCGCCTGTAAAGGTATGACTTGTACCAGTTCCCACGCTCGTAATATCGATAACAGCTCCACCGTTTGTAGCTGAAAGAGATACCTTAGATCCTGTTGATGTCTTAATAAAATATGATGTACCATTAACTAAACCACCGATTGCTCCTCCGCCACCAGTTGAATATGTTACAGTAGCTCCGACTGGTAAAGCCGCTTGCTGAGCTGATGTTAATTTAATTGTATTATCGACGATATGTACTGTACCAGAACCTAATGATTCTGCTTGACTTCCGTTAAAGGTCATCGCAGTCGGAGCCGCGACAGTTAATGTTGGTACATTATAATCCTTACCGCCATTACCTATTGTAATAGAAGATAAAGAACCGTTTGTAAGTACTCCCGTCAGAGTAGCGGTTGTAAACCCTGAAGGCGTTCCACTATCACTTGACGTAATGGTAGGAACGCTGGTATAACCACTCCCTCCTGATGTTACTGTAATCGCGTTAATCACTCCTGTTTTAAGAGCAAGAGATAACGTACCTGTTCTATGTATATGAGCTGTTGTTGTAGGTAAGAATGTAGATACAAACATCTCTACAAGTACTGGTATATCTTCAGGTCCTATAATACCAGGTTGTATACCAGGCATTCTACTGAGTGTTAATGCATCTGTAAGTGCCGCGCCAGTTAATTCTAAGAAGATTAATATCTCTGAGAAATATATAAACCCTGCTGGATGTACTAATCTATCGTAAGAGAGTTCCCAGTCAGCTAAATTTTTACCTGTCTTTATTAAGTAGGCAAACTTCTGATATTTTTTACTGTCCTGTAATACAATACTATCTGATAAGAATCCTTTTTTATTTAAATAGATACCACCCTTTGTAAGAGCAGCATTTGCTTCCCAGTCACCGCTTGACGGTACTAATACTTTATCATAAGGAAACTCAACCTCAACGGAATCATTAAATAATATACGAAAGAAAATTTCTATACTATCAGCTGAACCACGTAACTTATAGAAGTCTATTATCTGTTTATATAGATTCCTTTTATCTACTGTGACTCCTCTTGGAATGGTAGCAGCGATTTCTTTCTGCATAAGCTCTAAATAATTTGTATCATTACGATCTATATCCATTGCGTGTTCAATGGTATTCATTACATAGGAAGGTCCTGGACCGACCCAATATTTAACGATTGTAGTTAATCGAGCAGTATAATTATTATAGCCAGAAAGACTATTGACTGTATATGTCTTACCTATTTCAGATGTTGAATTAACAAGCGATCCAGGTAATTCATTACCGTTAGTAATTGCTACATTGATATCATTTAAAGATATTGTAGTGATTGTACCATTAGGCGCTGTTAATATAAGAGTAGAATCAGCTCCTGTCTCATCTGTAAAGAAACGATTATTTTCGTTTTTAGGATCTGGTATTCTAAACTGAGCTTGATTATTAAGTACTACATCATCAAAGCTTTCTGTTTCTTGATATATAAACTCATCCATATTCTGAAACGTATAATACGCTTCTAGAAATTTAGTTAATTGTACCTTATCTTCTAATATCTCAGACGGTATTAACTGATCAATACGTATATTTTCTTTTGTTTCAGCTAAACTCCCATGATCGACTTCGATTGCACCTGGAGTTAATGTAGTCTTATGAGGCATTATGATTTAAATCTTGATGTTGTGTTATATGTAATACTACCCGCTGAACCTGCAACTGCGATGGTATCAATCTCTGGTGTTATAACAACGCTATTATTATCTATAGATATTAACTGATCTCTCTTAGGCGCAAGGTCTAATGAGTTAGGTAATACGGTAATTTTAATTGCTGTTGTTGCGTCAGGTAAAAAACTATGAAGAGTAATTGTACCTTTTAATACATCTATAATACCAGCGTTATTAATCACTGTGACGTTTTCTAAATTAACTACCTTATATACTATTACTTGTCTCTGAGTTGATCCTGTAATAGGTATATCTCCAAAGAAATGATCTACGTTATTAATCTTAAACGCAGAGGATGTTAATATAAAGGCTGTTGAATTACCACTCTGATAGAATGGTGATGTAAAGCTTAGGTTAAAATCATTAGGTAGCGTTGATACATTACTCGGTGTAATATTCTGAAACATTCTTGGACGTATTATAGTATTAAGTATAGAAGGATCTGAGTTATCAATAGCTCGTGTTAATTGAGAGTGCCTAAATACACCATCAAATTTATTTAAGTTATTAAAATTATAGTCTGTTATTGTATCTCTTACAACTGATTGTAATTCTACTGAGCTTCTATCTGTTAAGTTAGGGTTATATTTAAAGTTAGCGTCTATCTCTAAAAAGGTATAGTTAGTGTTAACAATCTCTGGTGTAATAGATACTACATTCTTTCCTTTTAATATCACACCAGTAATATCTGTCTTCTCAGCTGTTGTTAACTGATCTGCTAATAAAGGTTTAATTGCGATATATACCTTACCATAGTCAGGTGGATCATTATCTTCTCCGCCCCATGTAGATATTGAATCGATATTACTAAACTCTTTCTTTATAATAGATGCATAGTCATCAGCTGTTACCGCTCTGTTCTGAGCAATAAAGGTTAAGGGTGCGTTAAATCGTATTGACTCCATTGTCTCTTGATCTACACCACCAGCAGCGGCCGTATCGAGAGTCACTGTAATCCCTGAGAATCCCCCGATAGAATCAACCATAGAGAAACTGTTAGCTCCATTTGATTCCTTCCCTTGAGTAGTCACGTAATCGATTGTAACGATATTATTATTAGACGGCTTAAACCCTGTTACTCCATCACCGAAATATACCTCATAATAACCGCTTGGATTTTCTTGTAAGTAATATACCTTTGATTCTGAATCAACGTTCTTTAATGTCTCAAATTTTGTATATACGTCGAATGAGCTTGACTCTTCGTTTGACTGTACTCTTACTCTTAATGTACTTGTATCAGCATCATAATCAGAGAGTTGAAATTTCTGATTCTCTATATCATTATCAACTCTATATTTTAATTCTCTTACAGTACCTTCTGCTATGATAACATCATTATATTGATATGTATTCGCAGTGACAGCACTCAGTGTTGCTTGCTGTGTTTCTAATACAACGTATTGAAACTCTTCACCGCCAACGATAGTATTTAATTTAGTCCCTCTTGTGAGGTCTAAGACGGTCGGCTTTGTACCTACTTCTGATGCGACATTCACTACAATATCTACTTTACCTCTTGGAGATAAGACTGATCGCGGTGTATATCCTAACAGCTTTGCTCTTGTAACAACATTGCCACGTATCTGAGCTGAATCTAAAAAGGATTCATTTAAACTATAGTGAGCATTCAAAGCGTTATAATGAGTGTTATAAGCTAAGACGTCTAATAGGACATTTAATCCACTTCCATCGAAGTCATAGTCATTAAACTCTGTTTGTTGTTTTAAAAAGTTCTTTAAATTCTGCTTGATATCTGCAAAATCGAGTTCCGTTACATTTAAGTTTGTTGCCATATTATCTGAGCCTTCTTAATATAATCTCAACTGATGCAGCTGAATCATATTCTTTTATTTTAAAATTAACTATTATCTTATAAGCGTTCTGTTGAGACAGATCAGTGATATCAATATTCGTCACTCTTACTCTCGGTTCATATTTATTCAATACTGTACGAATGTTATCTCTTAATTGTATCTCAGTAATAAACCCTGCCGGCTCAAAGAGTAATCCTCTGAGGTTAGCGCCTAAATCATCTTGAAAAGGTCTTTCGAAGAAATTACTTATTAAAAGATTCTTCACAGCATTCTTAATCGCGACATCATCCTTTAATGGTATAATGTCTTTACGTATAGGATGGATCTTAAGAGAAAGATCTAAGTCTCTCCAAGGTTTCTTCTTAGAGACAATTCGAGCCTGTTCTAAGTTACCTGAGATCTGTTTATCGCCTGTATATAATCCTGCCATATAGTTATTTATATCGTTTAGCCGCTACTTTCAGGTACTGTTAAGCTATTTGTTGTTGCAACTGCTGTCTGTATTGATGGTGGTAAGTCTATAGTAGACGGAAAGCCTACGATCTTTAAGAAATCGCAGAAAGTAAATGTAATAAACTCTGTTAAAGAACTGAGTCCTATAGCATCGAAGAACGCCGTTACCTTTTCCATCCACTTTTTAATTAAATATGTCTGCCATTCCTCTGCAAACTCTCTTGCTCTCTTTAAAAGACGTTCTTTATTGTACTCATCTATATCGACATTGTTATCAAAGTCTCCGCCTAAGAGATCATTTAAGCTATAACCGAAGATCGATATTGACTCTAACTCCTCTGTTGTCTTATCTCTTATAAGAGTCTCTAAGTCGAGCTCTTCTAATGCTGGTATGGTAGGAAGACCGAGTGCACTCCATACCTCATCAAAGGTACCTATAAGGCCTGTGAACCCTCCATGAAGCAGTAAGTTCATCTTCTTTGCGACCTCACTCCTTATGTAATTCATCACAGATGCTTTTTTAAAGTCAGCAGTCTCAAATTTGTTCCAGACCCGATACTCCTCAGGTATTTTTAAATAGAGGTCATCGATGTCTTTTAAAAAGATAGAATCAGAGATGCTCGAAGGATCTCTTAAGAAAGAAATGATCTCTATCTGTATACCTAACACTGTTACGTTAAAGTCTATAGGAAAGAGTGTATCAATAAGCTCAAGTATCTTCTTCTGTACGTACATCGGATATTCAGCAGCAAGACGAGTCATCATGATATCCCATTTCTTTTCTGGTATGTCGATCTTTTCCCACTTAGGATTGTATATGTCTAGGATATCTTCTTCTATCTGTTCTAATTTCTCTTTCAGATCCTTTAATTCGTCAGGATAGCGATAGGCTTGAGTCGCAAGACCGCCAAAGAGATTAGAAAGATTCGCTGGTGTGGGTAACAGAACGTCAGGACATTCGAGAGAAGGGAGCGTAATGCTTGGAACAGCCATTAGATGATTCTTGTTTTAACAGTAGATTTGATCTCTATCAGTCCGTCTTTATCGATTTTGATATACGAAGCCTTCTTACCATGAGTAATTCGAACTTCTTCTGCACCGTCTGTGTTATCGATTTCTATTTTATGACCGGCTTTTGAGGTATAGATCTTATTATCTGGTGACGCGGCTGACGGTATGTCTCTTTCGCCGTCTGTTTTTGTCGCAACTGATCCCATTACCATAGGATCTTGAGCACTCGGACCATCACGAAAGAATCCTACGACCCATGAACCTACCTCTAAATGATGATTACCGCCCACTCCTTTCAATGAAGCGGATGTTACGGGCATCATAACTGTTGCCCAGGGAAGATCTGATGTCGCAACTGATGCGTCATACCAACCCAGACACCTTACTCGAACTCTATTTAAGTTCTCTGCATCATTTATATCCTCTACAATACCCGTAAACCAAGTGAATTGGCCACCAATGTATTGATCATCATGCCTTTGTATCATTCTTATCTCCTTTAATACCTTCAAGTTTTCTTATAAAGGAATCTTTTTTCGCTGTGACTGACATAAAATAGCCTTCAGAACCAAAATGATGTACAATACCTGTCACTAAATGATTTCCTGACAGTGTCTCATCCTTTTTTTCTTCGCTTGCTATGATCTCTTGAGTAATATCAGCTGATTTTAAAAGTTTTAAATTAATTACAATACCTACTTCAAAATCAAAATCGCCTGTTAATAAGAGTTCTTGTTTCACGGTATTAAGATTATGATGATAAGCTTCTGCTTTTAACATACTCTGATCAGTTGGTGCATGATAATTTTTAATCGAATCAAAAGATCCGCTATTATATGATACAAAATAATTCTTACCTTTTTTAAATTTATTTATTGCTTGGCCGTCTATTAAAATTTTATCTGTTATTGGAGCATTATCATTTAATTTATTAATTCTTTCGTTATATGAATAATCAACTGTTGAAGAAGACTTATCATATATATCAATTTTATGAAGAGTTGATCCAAATGCTCCAGCAGCTGATGCATTATATTTAGAAAGATTTAAAGTTTGTCCTAAAATCTTCTGAATTTTTTTTCTTTCCTCTTCATAAAGTTCTTCTATCGAATTTTGCGATGTTTCTTTATAATTAGGATTATTATCATACGTATCGTATACTTTTTTTTCTAATATTTTTTTATATGAATCAAAAACTAATCCGCTTTTTGCAGTTTCGTAAAAATAACTGGGAGTTGAGTCCTCATATGCATTACGAAGTAGCCAAGAGATTGCTGCTAATGGACGTATTCTAGGGTAGATACCTTTAATAGGAGTCGTTGAAGGATTACGTATATCAATTTTACTACTTAACGGTCCTGTTACGATAGAATTAATTAAAAAACTTGGAGTATTATTAAATGATTGTGTAAGAACTTTTACATTATTAATGTAAGCATGCTTTGATACACAATGTAGTGTGTAAGCTTTTGATGACGGAGTTGGAGTACTATAGTCTCTTACCTCTGCTATGTATACTTCTAATTTAAATTGTTTATTTACTTTACTTTTTATATCTCTTCTTTCAATAACTAACTCAATCTTTTCGTTACCAGCAATTTTTAAATAATCTATTAAAGGAATACTATCTAAAATAAAAAGATCTACAACAAGAGATGACGTATAGAGACTCTCTTTTACTTTAATATCTTTTATAATACCGCCTATCTTTACAATTAATCCTTGATTCGAATGAAAATCTGCCTTACTTACTTTATAAGCTTTCGGCGTTGCGGCCATTCTATTGACCTCTAAGTTATAATTCTTACTCATTTAGAAGTTCTTCAAAATTATTAACGAACTCATCGATATAAGCTGGATCGACATATCTGATTTGTGAATGTTCATCATTCTCATCAATGACGTGCTGTCTGTTACTTACATATGATAGGTCTAATGCATCAACGCCACCAACAATATGATTCGCATTTGTTACTGGTTTTTTAAGAGCATCGTTTGTAAGATGATAATAGTATGGAGCTTCTGCATATTTGTATACATTATAAGTAGATACTGAATCTCCTGATGTTTGACCTACGACTAATTCAGTCGTTGCTTGGCCTAAAGCGCTTCCAATAAACGCTCCGCCAGTAACATTTTGTACTACGAGTTGAGAAAGATCAGCATTTTTAACTGTAAGTGTACCAGTTGCTGAACTTGTAGCACCTGTAACTGTCTCTCCGAGTGTAAACCGCCCTGATAGACTATTCCTATGATCAGTTATAAGCCCGTCAGTGTCACGAGTTATCACCGGATTTGTTTCAATTACATATCCTTCATACTCTTTTTCAATAAATGTAAAAATATCTTCTTGACTCATAGGCCAGGCTCTCATACCATCATGTAAAAAATCGTTAACTACAAAGAAAGTCCAATAGTATTGTGATGTACCATACAGTCGTTGTGATACAATATCAGGTCTTTCGCCATTTTTTACTTCATAAAATTTATAAGCTGAATAGTTATCTAAAAAAGAAGGTAAAGGCCTTACTGATCTAAAAAGATCTACCATGTTTTGTTTAATACCTGTACGATTAAAGTCATACTCTATTTTTGGAAATTGTTTAAAAAATGCCATGATTAAGTACCTCCATCAAAGTATCCGCCTTTTCTTTCATCGATATCGCTATTGTTTGTATAGAGATCTTGACGTACTAATTGACGTTCTTCTTGGAATGAAAGAGCTAATGTTATTTCAATAGGAGCTCCTGTCCCTTGAAATACAGCATTAGTCGATTCGTTGAATGTTGTTGTTAATGATGTTAAATATGATGGTTTAATTCTAGGCATATAGAGACTTTCCTCACCATTTGTGAAGTACGTTATTTGAAAGAGTGGTGGATATGCAAGAGCAATTGCTCCAGCTCTCTCAGGATATAAGAATTTTCTAAAAGTTCTTTCTATCTTCTTAGCTATTTCTGTTTCTTCTGCGCTTTCAGCTACTAATTTAAAATTAAATTCGAAAGTTCTTAATGATGTACCTTCAAATGCTACTCTGGTATATGGATTAGCTGCAACTCCTGACTTTAAAGCTCCAACAGCTCCTCCTTTTGCAATATCAAGCCCAGTAAAAGATGCTACTGCGTCTTTACCAAGTAATCCTGCAGCCACTGCATCTGATTGTGTAAATTTAGTCTTACCTCCTGAGTCTGCTAAACCTGAAGCAGCTCCTAAAAGACCCATATCTAAATTGGTATAGCTTGCTCCGTCAATAACTGAAACACCTGATGGCTGATATAAAAATATATTAACGTCTTGAGTAGTATTTGCTGGCTGCATTACTTTAAATTGTACGCATGGGTGGCCGTTATCTGCATCAGCTCTTAAACTACTTGGAAAAATATACGTCTCTTGCGTTCTTTTCTCTTCCTTACCACTTTCTTCTGTTGTTGTTTGGTTTTCAGCCATACTTCTTACCTGTATAAATAAATTAAACTATAGAGTTATTTATATGAGTTACAGTGGTAAATACAAAATAAAGCATCCAGAAAAATACGCCGGCAATCCAGCGAAGGTAGTATATCGATCTTTATGGGAAAGACAAGCGTTTAAATGGTGTGAAAGCAATCCTAAAGTAAAGATGTGGAACTCAGAAGAGGTAGTTGTACCCTATAAATGTAAGACAGATAATAGACTTCATAGGTATTTTGTCGATCTTTTCATACAAATGGAAGATAAAAAAACTTATCTTGTTGAAATTAAACCTAAAGGACAAACACAGCCACCTAAGAAACGTAGTCGTAAGACTAAAAAATATATTAATGAAGTGACTACATACGCAAAAAATATATCTAAGTGGGAAGCAGCTCAAGAGTTTGCTGAACATAAGGGATGGAAGTTTCAAGTATGGACAGAAGAAACTCTTAAAAATTTAGGCATAAAGATACTCTAATTCTTTATAAATAACAGTATGGCAAGTTTATTTGATACACTACAAGCAGGAGCTCAGAGAGCTGGAGTAACTGCACGTACAAAAGAATCTCAAAAATGGTTTCAAAAGAACGTAAAGAATCTTCAAGTATCTCGTGCAAGCTTACTTAAAGACGACGCTTTAGAGAGAACAAGTAGAAATATACGTGGGAATATGTACATGTACTTCTACGATCCAAAACATAAAGCAACTCTTCCTTATTACGATAGATTTCCCTTAACGATCATGATCGATCCAGCTCCTAACGGATTCTACGGTTTAAACTTACACTACTTAAATTATAACGTAAGAGCAGCGTTTCTTGATGAGCTTATGGCATTAGGACCAGCAAAAGCAAAAGAAAATAGTCGAATTACAAAATTAAGATATAGTGTAATAAGTGGAGTTAAAAAATATAAAGAATTTAAACCATGCTTTAAGCATTATTTAGGTAAGCATGTAGTATCTCAATTCGCAAGAGTACCAATGACTGATTGGGAGATCGCTATATTTTTACCAATAGAACAATTTAAAAAGAAAAGTAAGACTGCAATTTGGCAGGAAAGTCTTAAAATCGCGAGAAACTAATGGCAACAATAGAAGATTTAAAAGCAACTATAGCAAAAAAAGGTGGATTGGCTCGCTCTAATAGATTTAACGTTATCTTTACTCCGCCTACTCAATCTTTATTAAATTTAGATCCTCAACAGATTATAAGTTCAGCTATATCTGGTAATTTTAGCGCAAGAAACTTAATAAATGATCCAAGAGATATATCAATGTTATGCACATCAGTTGTCATACCAGGCAAACAGATAGCTACTATAGATTACCAGGCACAAAAACAAACAATAAAGATACCGTATGGCGAATTACACGATGATGTAACATGTACGTTTCTTTTAACTAATGATTATTATATGAAAACTGTATTAGATTCTTGGATAGGATCTGTAGTCGATATGGACACATACAAAGTAGCATATAAAAAAGACATTACGACTGATGTAATAATACAGCAGTTGGATGAGCAAAATACGCCAATATATGGTGTAAAACTTGAGGGAGCATTTCCTACCACTGTTTCTGATATTGAATTATCTAACGAGAATGAAAATACAGTTCAAACAGTAAATGTGAGCTTTAGTTATGATAAGGCTACTCCGGAAGGTCCGGTAAGTAGTACAGGTAGCGCATTAAGAAGTGCGTTATCTATTTTTGGATAATATAATAGGAGAAATATTATGGCTTTACCACAGCTAAACAGTGCTAGGTATGAGACAACGATTCCTTCCTTAGGTAAGACTATATCATATAGACCTTACCTTGTAAAAGAGGAAAAGATTCTTATGTTGGCATTGGAATCTCAAGATCAAAAGATGATCATGAGAGCAATTAAAGATGTTATTGAACTATGTACGTTTGATGACATTAATGTAAACAAATTAGCAGTATTTGATATTGAATGTTTGTTTTTAGCACTAAGATCTAAATCCGTTGGTGAAAATATGGATTTAAAAATTAAGTGCAGTGAGTGTGAAGGATTAGTTGATGTTTTAATTAACGTTGATGAGATAGTTCCACCACAAGTAAACACTGATAATGTAGTCATGTTGACTGAAACAGTTGGTGTTACACTAAGGTACCCTTCGTTTGAAATGGTTTCAAACATGGGAGATGATATAGACACAGTTGATGGAGCATTTAAAATGATCGCAGACTGTATCGATACTATCTTTGACGATGATGCAGTACATGATGCATCTAACGTAACTGAAAAAGAAATGAATGACTTTTTGGAGAATTTAAATAGTGATCAGTTTAAAAAGATGTCTACATATTTTGAAGATATGCCGGCATTAAAACATGATTTACACTATGATTGTCCAACATGTAATAAGGCAAATCATATGGAGTTAAAAGGCTTACAAAGTTTTTTTACATAGGCCTCTCGCATGAGAGTTTAGTCAATCACTATAAGACTAATTTTGCAATGATGCAACACCATAATTATAGTTTGACTGAACTTGATAATATGATACCGTGGGAGAGGGAGATTTATATATCACTCTTACAAGAGTATATTAAAGAAGAGAATGAAAGAATTAAAAATGAAAATAGGAGATAATAATGGCTGAAAATACAGATAACAGCAGAAACGAAGTCGAGATTGACTTAGATAAGTATATGGCAATGATCGAAAAGCTCGATGAGCAAGAAGATCAAATTAAAGAAATGAAAGATGAAGCGATTCGTGCTAAGAATCAGCTCTCACCACCTAAACATAAGTTTATGGACTTATTTCTAGATGATAACATTCTCAATGAGAAAGCAATCATTGGATTTATATCCTTTGGACTTATGGTAGTCTTTGGAATGTGTGATTTAGTCACAGCATTTATGGGACAAGATTTACTTATATCAGACACAATTTATACATCATTTGTTGTAGTAACACTTGGCGCATTCGGCATCAGCGAAGCTGGTAAAGCATTCGGTAAATAAGGAATAAAAAATGGCAGAGGAAAAGAAAACAAAGAAACCATTGGCTGAAAAGTCTGGTTTCGAAATTCTAACAGATACACTTAAAGAGCAAGCTGAAGTCAGTAAAGCAACAAAGGACTCTGCCCAATTACAAGCTCAAATGGCTATGGTCATGGCCGATAAAAGTCATAACCTACAAGGCGATTCATTAAAAGCAATGCAAGACTTGGCTGATCAGCTAGCTGGCAATAAATTTGATGATATTGAAGCTCAAAAAGAAGCTAATAAAAGAGCTGAAGAGACTTTAAAGCTACTTGGAGAGATATCTGAAAACACAGAGAAATCTGGCGATAAGCTTGAAGGTCCTGGTGAAGTTGCAGCTGGAATTGTAGGTGGTATAGTAATAGCTATAGGAGCTGTTTTACAAGGTTTTATACTTGGTATTGCAGATGCTATAACGCTCTTTGTAAAAGGATTAGGTCTTGCTTTAAAGAAGCTTGTTCCTAAATTTGTTAAAACTGCATTTACAAATAGTATAACTAAACCTCTCGCTGAATTCTTTAAACGGTTTAAAGCATCATTTACAATGGGCACAAAAGGTCTTAAAACATTTAAGGCTGGTATTCTAATGTCTACAGCCAATTTCTTTGGTAGAGTTACTAAAGCATTTACTCTTAAAAAGAATATCTTTATGAATGCTACTAAAGGAATAAGAGGTAGCATTACTGCTATGTCTTCGAAAGTCGGTGGATTTTTTAAAACTATTGGAAGTGTATTTGGTAAAGGTGTTGCTTTTATAACAGGAGCTTTTGCAGACGCTGGTAAAGCTTTTAGCGATATAGGTAAACAATTTGGACTTGTTAGCGATACAGCAAAGAGTACTGCAAAAGGCGCTAAAAGCGCAGGTGGAGTACTTAAAAGTTTAGGTAGTTTCTTTAAGACTGTATTTACAGCATTCCAAGGAGTTGGTCGAGTACTTGGTAGATTATTCTTGCCTCTTACTATACTTCTTACTGCTGTTGATGCAATCAAAGGATCGATAGACGGGTTTACTAAGCAAGAAGGTGGGTTTTTCACTAAGCTATTTGCTGGAGTCATCGGTGGTCTTAAAGGAGCAGTTGTAGGACTTATTGGTATACCACTTGACTTATTAAAATCAGCTGTTGGTTTTATAGCAGGTAAACTAGGATTTGATGGATTTAAAGAAACGCTTGCATCATTTAGCATTGCAGGACTTATTGGTAGTATGTTTGATAAAATTAAAAATACAGTTCTAGGTTTCTTTAATGCTATGCTTGACGAAACAGGATCGTTTGACTTTGGTAGAATGATTAAAGTCTTAGTTGGTACAATATTCAATACATTAACAGCTCCAATCCGATTATTATTAGAAGGCTTGGCAAAATTAGCAGAAAAAATACCATTTAAAGGCGATGATATTGCTGCAGGTATTAGGTCATTTAAAGGTAAACTTACAATGGATACTGGTGTAGATGAAGCAATTCAGAATGTAGAAAATAAAAATGCAGCATCTCAAAAAGGAGAAAACCTTAACAAACAATCAACTGAATTAAAAGCTGAAGAAAGAGCTGCTGGTCCAACACCAGCTGAAATAGTAAACGCAGTTGCAACAACAAACAATTCAACTAAAATGGGCGATAATTATGTTATCACTACGCCGCCAGCTGTTGATTCTATATCCACTGGTCTAACTAACAGATAAAAAAAGGGACTCACCTTTAAGAGTCCCTGAAAAAACTGTGGTGAAGTTTTTTAATTCAAATTAAGATTCCTTAGCGAGTTTCGCAAAATAACTTAACGTATCATCCTCGGATGAATTGTCGGCTGGAACTTCTTCAAAAGGATTATCGTCTGCTGTTAACGTTGGAGCCGGAGCTGTTGGCGTTGCAGCATAAGGATCAGCTGCTGGTGCATGACCTGCATTGATACCTAATACCTTGTTGAGTTTCATCGATAGCTCATCATAAGTCTTATAGTTGTTTGGCTCTAAGAACTCTTGTAAAGAATAGATTCTATCATAGACTTCAGTAAGTCTTGCTTCATCTCCACCGTGTAAGGCAGAAGCTGAAGAGAATTCTGATTTGTCATAGTTGACCCACCCTTCTACTTTTCTGATTTTGATCTTGAAGTCAGCGCCTTCCCAGAAATCGTAAGGATTTACTGGTTCTTCATCAGCGAACTGAGGTTGCATGACGTCCATAATCTTATCAAAGATCTTTTTACCAAATTTATAAAGATATACTTTACCTTCATTTTGAGGATTATCAGGATCAGATACAACTAGCACATTTGATACATAGTGCAGTCTTCTTTTCCTTTCTCTTGCGAGAGCTTTATCTTCATCACGTCCAGAGTTCCAAAGTAAACCATTTGATTCACTGACTGGATCTGGTTGTCCAATGGATGTTAAAGAGTTTTCGATGTACCATAAGCCAGTAGGTCCTTTGAACCCATGATCCCAATACCTTACCCAAGGAAGATCTTCACCTTCTTTAGCTGGTAGGAATCTGACTACGGCGTAACCGTTTCCTGCTTTATCTCGAGACGGTTTCCAAAACCTATCGTCAGCATAGCTGTTAGATTCTGTTTTGGCTGTTGATACCGCTTCCGCTGCTTTTACGAGTTTATCGATTGATGAGCCTCGCATGCTCTTTAAGTTGTCTAATGACATAGTATATTTCTCCGTATATTTACTGAATTATCCACTTTATTCATAATGTATAGTTATATTATACCACATTACGTGGCATTTGTAAAGGTCTTTTTTAATAAATGTAAACACTTATCTCGATCGAACTTTACGAATGGTTTGTATTTCATAATCTTTCTATAGATATCTGGCCATATGATAGTGTCCGTAATCTTTTTATTTTCACGTTCTACAAACCCAAGTATTGAATCCAAGATGACTATTGTTTCCAATAGGATTTCTTCTTGCATCCAAAGCTTGATGATTAATGGATGATTGTTTTCTTCTGCTTCTAACAGCGAATCAAACGATACATCCATATCATTAAGTTTATTTATATCGTTTTGAAACTGATACGATAGAGATTCCATAATCTTTTTATGATCTCTATAATATCGTTCTCCACCTTCGTTAAGCATATCACCGACATACTTAACATCGTTTTTAAAGTTAGCAATATAGAACTCTTTTAATTCGTTCTCATATGTCTTTGCTAGCTTGGCAAAGAAGTATTTATCTTTGCGCTTAAAGAATGATGTTGGCTTTACTGAAGTCTTAAAATGATACTTAACTGCGTCATATCCATCTGTTTCGAAATGGAGTTTAAGCGCATTGTATAATTTATAAGACTCGAAAGGATCGTTCATTACCAATTATGTACCACGTTTGCCATTATAAAAAAGCAAGTTAAAAAGTTAACGCTAACAATAAGAGTACGTAAACATGCTACGTAATTATCATAAGGTTCGGTCTTTTCATCTGAAAATCCACCTAACGAGTATTTCCATATAGTCCATAATTGATTCATACAGGTAGTTTATTAGTTCTCTTAACTTTAATCAAGTTTAAGCTTGCTGCTTCTTCTTGGATCTTTTGTTTAAGCGAATCAGTTAAAAGTTTCTTCATGTTCTTATAGTCCATCTTTCTCTCTTCAACTACGTATGCTGCTGCGTCTATGTATGACATATTGTTATGAGCAACTAAATGCTCGACCGCAGCAGAGAATCTCTTCTTTGTCATGATCTTTTCGTCTATAGGATTATCCGACAAAATCTTCTCCTTCATTCCAAGCACAGCCTGTAAGACCGCCTGCTTGTAAACCTTTTAAAGTTCTTAATACTTCTTGTGCATTTCTGCCTGTGTCTAATGCATTTACTGATACATGTTGAATAACTCTATTTTTATCAAATATAAATGTCGCTCTATAAGCTACACCGTTATCATGATCAACAATACCTAACTCATCTGCAAGTTGTAATCCACAGTCAGCTGCAAGTATATGATCGATTTCTCCAATCATATGGTTGTCTTGTTTCCAAGCCAGTTTGCAATACTCGTTATCTCCACTAATACCTACAACATTTGCATGCTCTGTAAGTATATCCATTCCTGCAATTTCTGTTGGACAGATAAACGTAAAGTCTTTTGGATAGAAGTATACGACTGACCAATCTTTTTTAAGTGGTTGGAATGTCTCATGTATATCCACTTTCACAAATTCATTTTCTTTATTAACTCCCTGCAGTGAAAAGGCTGGGAAATAATCTCCTACTGTTAACATATTTTTCTCCTAAAATACTCTCATTAAAATACAGTCAGCATTAACTCTGCCTGATGGTTTACTTATTTTTGTTGTTAATGTTTCCCATACTTTTTCGATCTGTTTCTCAGTCTTATTAAGTATCATGGGTAATATATCATCAGGTTTTCTGATGGTTGCTTGTTTACTTGAATTATTAAAGTTCTTAATTGATGTGCCAGAGACTTCAAATCCTCCAATACTATCAGTTATGTATTCAATAAGTTTCTTATTCTTTCTATTGTAGACATATAGCTTGCTCTTACCAGGTATCATTACTGGATTAATCGACGTCAACTTGACGACATTATCTTCTGTACAATATTGTAACTTAGTGACCTGTTGATCTGATGCCTTAACTTTTTTAGCTCTTGGGATCTTTGTTGCTTTAAATGAAGATCGTAGCTTTTCTAAATCGGCAAATACGTCTTCAAACTGCTTCATAATTTTTTTCTTATCTCCTTTAGAGATATGTGAATAACCTTCAACACAATCATCGCATGTTTTTTCATACGCTGCTTTAATGTTTTCATATTCAGGTTCGATAAGATCTTTAAACAGATTGATGGCGTTACCTTTCAATCCATGTCCTTTAAATCTGTTATAGCAACTAAAGCCTTGTTTGTAGTCTTCTTCGAACCAACCTTCAACAATGACTCTATCCCAATCGTGATAGATAGTCTCTAAGACTTTTCTTCTTGTTCTTTCAGCTGGACTGATAACTACGACTGCTGCTTTTTCTTTCTCTTCGATCTTTTTAAGCTTTAAGCCTTCAACATACATCTGGTCGATAAAGTCTTTGACTTGATCGAGTTTGTTTCCTTCGTATTCAAATCCACGAGTATGAAGTTTAATGATTTTATTGACTTTACTAAACTTCCAATCTTTAAGTCTCTTAAGTACTGCTACTTTCTTTTTATCGTATCCACAATAGTCTATTGCAAACTGATACGTGGTAGGCATATAATCTTTTGTCTTATAAAAGTAGTTATACCAATGAGCGCCTTTTGTCCATTCAGTTGAACTAAAGTCTGACTCTTGAGTATAGATTGGTTCTGGTCCAAGATACTTTTCATCAAGACTTGGTCCTCTTTTCTTTTTACGTGCTGCCATATTTCTCCTTATATATGTTTATAGTTATATTATATCACATTCCTTATCAAATGTAAACGATTAATTTTAGAGGGCCAAGCTGACGCGGGTGATAAGGAGTTGCGTTGATTCAGCTTAGCCATTGATTTATGAGTTAATTGAGAGTACCCAATTTTCTGCTGCATTTTCTGCATAAGTTTCATTGTGTATTCCCATTGCTGCTATCTCTGTAAGTACTTTGTCTACAAATTTATGTACACAATAGATTCCATCTTGTCTTCGAGTAACTAAAGCGTATCTATTTTCGTTTTGATACGATGATAGTTCTTCGTATTCATGAGTCTTTTCTATAAGAAAATCTATCTTTTCTTCGATATCGCTTAATCTGCTCATTACGTCGTCAAAATTATACATCGTCATTCTCCATAAATAAGTAGTAAATTGTTCCCATAGCTAAAGTAGCCATAATTGTATATATGATAATTTCCATTAGTTTCTCCTCATATTTGAAATGTCTTCAGCTTCTTGTTGGCTGATGACTGGTACTGCATTTGATTTATGCATCGTAGCAATACCTTTTACAAGAGTACCTGTATATACGGGTGACTCTTTTTTGTTAGTGTTTGAAGTAGGATACTCTTTTGTTTGCATATATTCTTCCATAATAGATTTATATTGCTTCTCTTGTTGAGCTCGCATCTGATCAAGTGTAGATACTTCTATTGTCATTGGTTTAAATACAGGTTTACTTTTCTTGACTGAATTTAAAGCGTGATTCTTTCTCTTACGACCACAAGGCGAATACCTTAGTGATCCCATATAAAAATTAGTTGCACCCATTACTTAGGACCGCCATTGTGGCCAATCATTGATTTGTTTTTAAGCGCTTCTCTCCATGCAAGGAAATGAATAGCGACTTCTCTTGTAGTATGAGTTAGAGTACTCACGGACTGTCTTTTTGTTTTTTTCATAATCTAAATATTTTTCCTAATATATTGTCCACTTCTGGATCATTTAAATGTCCCATGACATCTTCAGTAATACCACTGTCATAACAAAGCTCGCCGTGAAGCATGACTGCGACTTCCCATAGACCTTTTTCATATCCATAAGAGCCTTGATGTTGTATAACACTTGCGCCATAGCCATTTGGAAAGCTGTATACTTTTTGTATACCACCATTGTGTTTGTTTTTTTCAATTAAGTATTTGTTCATAATGTATATTATATCATAGTTCGGCGTAGATGTAAAGGTTTATTTTCAATTATTTTCACTTATTGCGAATATAATTGTCTATCAACTCTTGCCCAGAGATTGAATTACCCATAATAATTGTTTCGTTAGTTGATGTAGTTCTTCTTACGCTGTCATCGTTATAATGTATATCAAAGACTGACTTACCGTCTTGCGTATCTTGTGGTCTATCATCGTACCATAAAGAATCCATTGAATGTGCGTGTACGCTTTTTACGCCCTTTGCCCATTCTTCTGCTTCTATTTTTAATCTTTGTTTTTCAACTCTGTTGTTGTATTGACTCATGATGTTTCTCCTCTTTCAGCCATTTTGATTAAGTGTCTAAGCTTCATATCCCAAACTAATTTAAAGTCAGGATCTTTTGCGTTGTTTCTTGCTTGTGTAAGAGCTGCTACTCGCTGTAGTGTTGTAAGTTTTTTCATTAGTTCCACTCCTGGTCAAGCTTTGATGCTGCAAACGCATCCATATAAGATGTACCTTCAAGATATCTTTCAATATTCTTTTCGCTGTGATACATATTCTCTTCTTTGAAACAATCTAAACCACCTGGTGATTGCTTACCAGCTTTTTTAACTTGCTTAGTTAGCTTTGATTGTTCTTTGATAACAGCTTTACGTGCATCAAGATTGATAATAATATCCTGCATCTCTTTTTCTTCTTTGAATCGATTCAGTTCTTTTTTTAGTTGTTCAAATGACTTACTCATCGTTTTTTACCTCTTTTTCTTTAATAATACCTACAGCAAATAGTTCCATTCTTTGTGCCCATTCATACTCAGCCTCGTCGTTTAAATCGAGTGTAGCTAAGAACTTGTCAAACATTTCGCAATTTTCCATTACGCTACCTCCTGAGTTGTAAACCAAGCTTTAAGCTCTTCTTGACTTTCGCAGAAATCTCCATCTTCCATTAAGTAAGATACTTTATAAGTCCCGTTGTCACGATCGTTAGTCCAAGTCTCAGTCATATCTAAGATTTCTTTTTTCATCCAACCATCTTCACGGTTATCAGTAACTTTCATGAAGTTGACTGATCCATTGTAAATATGAAACTCTGTAGGAGTTATATCGTAAACGTTTTTTGTCATTCCAGTTTTTAAGACTTCAACATCAGTGACATACTCTTCGCAGCCACCGTTTGACTTTATCAAGTCAGTAGTTATATAAGGCTTAACCTGTGCAACAACTGAAGCAATTAGATTGCGATCATATTCGCCGCAATTAAGCTTATCAAATTCGCCACAGTTCCTCATGACGTAGGTGTTACCACCTTTGAACTTCATGTAAGGTGCGTCGTGTGTACCATAGTTTTCTAGGTACTGTGTGTGTATAAACAAGTTATTCATTACGCTACCTCCATGATTGAGATTGGGCAGTTATATTGTCTGCCATCGATTTCAACAACCGCTTTTGTACGATTGAGTTTTACGATAGTCCCAGTTAAGTTTCCTTTTTGGGAAGTGATGTTTACTGTTTGACCAGCTGTGAATTTCGCTTTTTTAGCGGCTACAAGAGAAGCTCTGAGAGCTTTTTGTTTTGCTTTTAAAGCTGCGATAGCTTCGTTTAAATCGACCATGTTGTCGATTTGGTTTATTGCATTTATTGCTTTTTTCATAATTACTCCTTATCCTGAATTATATGTATATTATACCATAGTCTGGCTGTTTTGTAAACGACTTTGGTGAAAATAATTTGCATAAAAGTGTTGATGTTACTCTAAGGATGACTGTTGTCACTAGGGTGTCAACACTTTTCTGCTTATTATTTTTCATGTTATGTGTTATCACCATCGCGATACTCTACATCGTGTTTCATGAACATCTTGTCAGCTTTTCTCTGCAGAGATCTTTCAATCTGATAATCAAACCATTTTCTAAACCATTGTCTAAATTTGCCCATTAAAATGCTCCTGGTGCTACTTGTAAACATGGGATGCCTTCTGCTCTCCACATGCTAACGACTTGATCTCTATCATCGAAAACCATATCAGGTTTCCAGTCAGCTTTGATAAGCTCGTCCAAGACTCTTTTCTTAAATTCATGATCTGGCTCGTAGCTATCGTCTGGTCTCATAAAAAGAAAGTCCCAGAATTGACCGCATGTTGCAGCTAACTGTTTTTCAGTTATGTCTCTTTGTCTTTCTTTTCTAGCTGATACAACAACTATTGAGTGTCCTGCATCTTTCATGCATTCTGCTATCTCGAAGATATGCTCATGTCGTGTGTCATCAACTGTTGCCGCTTCGAATGCTGGCCAGTCTACTTGTTGACTTCCGTCAACGAATTTTCTTCTGTGTTCGACGTCCATTAAGGTACCGTCTACGTCAAATATAATTTTCATTTATACTCCTATTAAATTTAAATCTACTAACTCTTTAACTTCTTCTAAGCCGAAAAAGTCAGCCTGATCCGTTGGGATCTTACTCAGAATCAAAGTATCAACTTCGTTTTCTGTAAAACTACCACCGAGGTTATACTCGATTCTGATAGTATCATTAACATCATCAGCGATGCTTTCTATTATTTCCATCATTGTTGCTTGCATTATGATACTCCTAAAATTTTTAATATTACTGGAAAGGCAAATAAAGCCAACCCTTGTATGAAACCCCAATCCATTATGAAGCCTCCTTTAATTGTGTTTTGATTTTTCCAGCGAACTGCCATCCGTTAAGATCACCGCCAGATTCAATACCAAAATCGTTCCAATTAACTACTAATTTGTAGTACTTAGGTCCGTCCATAAAGTCGAATCTTTCGCCTTTTTTGTAAACGGCTCTGAACCAGTATTTGTTGTATTGTCCTTGAACTGGAACCAAATCATATCCTAATTTGTTTCTGAAGTAAGTAACGATTTTTGTAGCAGAGTAGTGTCCTTTTCTGCCTTCCTTAGATTTGCCTATAATGTTGTAAGCCATATATTTTCTCCTTATCCTTTAATATATACTATATATTATACACTAGTTGGGAGCAAATGTAAAGGTTTATTTCACCTAAAGGTGAAAATAATTAGCACTCTTATCACCTTTGGGTTGTGACTATAGTGTTGTTACAGAAACATCAACACTTTTATGCAAATTATTTCACTTTTATAATTTTATATTTTGTGATTCGAGAACGTCGACGTTGTTAAGAACAGTCATAAGAAGAAGATTGTTCATGAATTGTATATCATTGGCAGTAGGATTCGCATTAAACAAGTATGTTGTTGTAATTGATTTGCCTAATAAAAGCTTACCTGGCGTTGGTTTTTCGCCATATATTGGATTAAGTTCTCTTACTCTAGAATCTCTTACACCTCTTGCGGTAGTGTAAACATCTAAGAATTGAAGAGTGTAGTATGTTACTAACTGATTTTTTGTTGGCTGTCTAACAAGTGTAAATGTCCACCTTTTCTGACTTTCCTTTAACTTGGATGGAATCAACAAAAGTGAGGCTTCCGTCTTTACTGCGTTGATATGTTTCTGGGCCCAGCAACACTCGAACCCCATCGTAATTGCGAGTTTGTCCTTCGAGTCTAGCCCCAAGGTTGACGGCATCGCCAATAACGGAATAGTCAAACCGCTCTTCGGATCCCATGTTTCCAACGATGCAAGTACCTGTGTTGATACCAATGCCAATATCAATCCTAGGCAAGCCTTGATTTTCGAGTTCTTTAATAAGTATGTCAGCTGCATCTGTAATTTCCCTAGCGGTATCTATCGCTTTTTGTGGATGATCTTCACATGGCAATGGAGCGTTCCAGAATGCCATAATGCAATCACCCATGAATTTATCTATTGTTCCACCATTCTTTAAAACAATCTTTGTCATGGTATCTAAATAATTATTTATAAGAACTACAAGACCTTCTGGATCGTCATTATTCTTATAGTGTTCTGATATTGGAGTAAATCCACATATATCCATAAACATAAAGGTCATGTCTTTTCTTTCACCACCAAGCTTAAGTAATGATGGGTCTTCTTGTAGTTGCTTAACAAGATCAGGAGATACATATGTGCCAAACTGTTTCTTTATTTGCTGTCGTAAAACAAATTGCTTGTAAAAGTTATTGAAACTCGATGAGGTGAGTAAAAGTATATATATTAATAGAGAAGCTGATAAATCGAGGAGTATAGAAAATTCGTACCAGGCGTAATAAACAGCGTAGCATACGGCAGCAGCGGAACCGACGAAGAACACAAGTCCTATCCAGATCGGTAGATAATAAACAGCTAGAACTATCAGCAGACTCCCAATCAGAATCATTCCCAACTCAGCAGCAAATGTCCATTGAGGACGAGATATCGGAGAGTCAGATATTATAGTCTGCAAAGCATTTGCTTGTAATTGATGAGGATATAGAAGTCCAGCTGGAGTTGTAATCTGAGGTGATATACCTTTAGCCGTTACTCCTATTATAACTGTCTTTCCTTTTAAATCTGGTAAAGGCTTTCCATAATCATAGCTATCAAAATGTGTATTCCACTTTAACCAGATACTTCCTCTTTCATCAGTAGGTATTATAAAAGGTCTAAGTATAATAGATTCTATTCCTGATTCATTTAATTTAACAGTATACGATTTCTTATTTTGTAGTGCTCGTACCGTTTCTAGTGCAAATGATGGGTAGACATTCCCATTGACTTGTGACATTAATGGTATCCTACGCGTCTGATTATCTACTTCTGGCGCACCATTAAGTAATCCTACTCCCCATGAATGTTTCTCTAACTCTTCTATGTTAGTAACTAATCCTTTATATCGATAAGTAAGATCTAGTATATCACCCGAATAACCAAATGTTGCATACCCTACATAAGGTGCTTTAGAACTTCTTCCATTTTCGTCAGCGTCTTGTGCAAGTATTATTCCATTACCATTAATCCAAGAAGCAAAAACTTCATCACCGCCAAACCTGTCAGCCTCTGGAAACATAATAGTGAACCCAATCATACCAGCATTTGCGTTCCTCAGATCAGAAATCACTGCTGCGTGATTCTGACGCGGCCAAGGGTATTGCCCATAGGCTTCGAGTGAAGACTCGGATATGTTCAACAACACTATATCATTAGAATGTTCTACTGGCATTGATTGTATTACTTGGTCGAATATATTTAACCTAAACTGTTCAACTAACTGAGGATCAGATATTCTTACACCTAAAAGTGTTATACCCAATATAATTGTTGTCCAAATGCTTGTTAAATATTTCATAAAGTGTTATACAGTGTTATACTAAAATTGTACTGAAACGCCACACCCACATGCAGATTTTTCAGCCGGATTAATTATTTTGAATGATTCATTTAAACCAAGAGTGATATAGTCTAAAGTGACATCGGATAAAAAGGGCAATGATTCATTGTTAATAACGATGTTGAATTTTCCGAAATTGTACACATTGTCTTCGGCAAGTATTGTGGATTCATAATCAAATATATATTCATAACCAGCACACCCACCGCCAGTGACGCCAATGCGAATGGTATTGCTCTTTCCTTTAGTCTTTTGTATAAGTTTTGTAATTGCTTCATTTGTTATCTCTATCATGATTTTGGTGGATTATTATGCCCGATCATAGTATCAGGTTTCCAGTTTGAAATAGCTTGTCTTATTGCATCTTCAGCTAATACTGAACAATGTAATTTAATTGCAGGTAATTGTAAAGCTTCAGCAATATCTTTATCTTTTATACTTTGAGCTTCTTCTATTGTTTTACCTTTTAACATCTCTACGAAAAGAGTTGATGATGCTATTGCTGAACCACAGCCGTATGTTTTAAACTTAACGTCTTCTATTATGTTACCATTCATCTTTAAATCTAGTTTCATGACATCGCCACAAGCTGGAGCGCCGACCATTCCCGTTATAACTGTTTTATCGTTTGGATCGAATCTTCCAACAGAGTGTTTAGCTGGGTTAGCTAATACTGATTCGAATCTGTCTACTACTTCTTTACTATATGCCATTATGAATATTTCTTTTGTATCATTTTAAATACTGTATATATTGAAAGTCCGTAGAATGCTAATACACTCATAGGCAATGCTATATAAGCAAGCTCCCAAGGTGCCAAGAATAAAACCTGCCATACAAAATCCACTGCAGCTTCTGCGTCTCCTCTTGATTCCATTGATTCTGGCATAACCATATCATTCTCTTCGAAGATTTCTAGAATCTCATCGTACTCTTCTTCGGTAAGACATTCGTAAAACTCTGGTGGACATTCTATCATGTTAATTTCCTTGTGTTACTGAAACTGAACAACCATTACTTGTTTGGCAGTTTTGTGTTAAACTATATGTTTGATTTACTGATCCTTGTTGTAATACGTTTAATGTAGTTGCATATGAACCCGTTAATGTTACTTGAGAGTTATGCGAACCAGTTCCTTTTTGCATTATATTCGTATCTGAATAAGATGATGAGCCATAAAAATAAGTATGATTATAATGACTACCACTTCCTTCTTGCCATAGGTCATGATCTACTGAACTTGCATGTAAATCTAAGTTATGAGTATGTGTTCCATTTTGATATACATCAACATCATTACTATTGCCCCATATATGTCGACCATAAGTTGCACCATTAAGTTGAATTACTGATTCGTTATTGTTTGTGCCATCAACATCACCACCCCAACTTTTGCCTGGTCCCCAATATGAAACCCATGATATAGAATTTCCGTTTCCAGTTTGGCTTAAATCAAATATATTATTTTGATGATCAAATGAAAATTTTATTTCGTTATCATATCCAATTTGAGTGATCTCAATATCGACGTTATCTCCACCATTGACCTGTTCTATATGCACATGATTATCTCCTGCAAATGCAAGAGTGCAAAAAGAAATGAGCCATATATATGCTATTGTTTTCATTAATTTACCTGCCTTATGTATATATTTATATCATCACCACCGTTCATTCGTATTGTTCCTTCATATCCATCAACAATAGTATTAAGTGTTACCTCAGCTCCTGCTTCGAACTTAAGATTAATAATACCATTTACATCTCGATAGAATATAATACCGCCATCTTCAAGGAATACATTATATTGGCTATCTTTATTTAAGCCAAGTGTTGCACCCTCAAGTTTAAACCCAGCTGATCCACCAGAGCTTGATGAAGCTTGTTTATCTCCAAGAACCCTTTTGGTTTTTACTAATTCTTCTACCACATCTAACAAATCTGGTAGGAATTCGCCTGCTAAAAAGTCGACATCAATACGATTATAGTCTTTATCCTCTTCGTAATAATCATCTATGGTTTTATCCAATTCATTATACTCTAAAAAATCAACATCTAATATTCCTTGATCTTTATTTAAATCATTATCCACTTGGTCTTGTATGGCTTGTTTTACTTCTGTTGGTGGATTCACGATAAACATGTTATCAATCATCGATGGAGTAATACCACCAATCGTAACTGGCTTTGTTGGCATTGTATTTAAACTTTGTACCATTGTTGCTTGATACGCTTGATTCAGAGTAATAACTCCAGCTTCATTTGTTACTGTAATCTCTCCAGATGGATCACCATTTGCATCTGGCAATAACATAATTAAACTTCTACCAAGTTCATCAATTGTTGTAGTGAAATCTGTACCACGAATACCAATCGTGGCTGTTGGTGTTTGTATATCAATGTTTGCTTTATTTACTAATCCAAGAGAACCTGAAGCAAATCTTGCTGTTCCCATTGTAAATTTCATTGACATTTTAGAGAGTGAAGGATCAGGATCGTAATAGATCTCATCAATTAATACTTCACTATGTTCTTTAATATCTAATTGAGCATTATCTAAAAACTTTATTTTAAGTTTACCATTCGCTGTTTCTGCCACATCATTCAATTCGATCTCAGGCAGAGACTCTTCTGTAATTATTATTTCTTCTTGTTGTCTTTTGAGTTGAGCAGAACCTGATTGTTCTACTATAGACCCGATAGAGTCCGCCGAAACGGACCCTATGAGTAAAAAATTAACTATCGCCAGCTGTATCTTTTTGATTGATTTGAATTGTTGCATTTTCACTATCTACATCAAGTGTGATAATACCTTTACAAGCTGAAATGCCAGTAGGACATGTACCAGATAATTGGTTAATGTCTACATCAGCTCCAGAACCGTCAAGAGTAAAATTAATCTCTTGATAGAATCCATCTTTTTGTAAAGTATTAATATTATTTGTACTACCAGTAATGTCAAAATTCCATGTGACATCATCAGTTTCTACATCAACATCAAATACATTTGAACTACCTAACACTGTTAAGTCAAAGTCTAATCTTTCTGCACTAGCTAAAGAACCTTGATCCAAATCCATTGTATTTGAATCTCCAGTAATATCAACCAGAAAATTTGAACTATCTGATGAACCAGATTGTCCTATCATCCAGTCCCAAACATTACTATCGCCATTCCACTCTAAAGTGTATGATGATGAGTCTGCTGTGACCTTACCAAAGAGTAAGTTCTCGTTACCTAACTGATCGATATTGAAAGTTAATGAAGAACCAGTAATTGGAGAAGCAGACGAAGATGAACTAAAGTTATCTAGTCCAATCTTGTTACCATATCCTACTTGGTCAATATACAAAGTTAATGTATCACCAACTTGTGTAATATTAATTTCATTATCATCAGATGCTTGTGCAAAAGTCAAAGAACTGAAAAATAAGCTTAGGCCTAATATATATTTTATCATTTTTCTTTTCCTTTTATAACCCAAAAACCTCTATCATGTCCTTGGTTGATTAATTCTAGTACTCCTGCTTCAATAGCTGATCGTACTGCATATGTCACTGACTCATTTTTACCCACTCCGTCCTCATACTCTATTAATTGCGTACCTTGTTCTATGAACCTAAATACGTCTCCTCCACTGCCGTAAGATAGGATAGTCTTCTTACTTTGGACGTTTAATAAAACCTCTCCAGTCAGAACTGAAACAGCTCTTATAGAGATTGTGACAACATCTTTACGATATTGTCTACTTGCACCTATACCCAGAGTCCGTGCGCCTCGTCCACCAGATAAGATGTTAGTATCGTAACCAATAATACCGCCTTCTATAATCATTCCAGCAAATAACATTGGTTGTATTCCTTGTGCTTCGTCTTCGCCTTTTGCCTTTGCAATATCTTGGCGTGCACTTCGTATAATTTGTCTTTCTCGTACAAGGTGGTCTAATCCTTGTCGCTCTACCACGCGGAACCAAGTTCCTCCACCTGCGCTCTTTAATGCATCAATTAACATAGCATCAGCACCTTGTGTTACTGCAGTACTAAATGAGGCAATACCATCAAGAGCTTTTCTTTGTCCTGTTAGGTCTTGGAATTTATAAACTGCTACAACTGGTTTTTTATCAGCTGGTGGTATATCTAATAATTGAAAGTATGACGGCATATTAACAATTTCAGGTACATCAACGCAGATGTATGGCATGGCTTTTTTAAATACTCTACCGCTTGCTTTAACCCATTCAACTACATTATGATTATATTGATCACCCCACATATCTGGATTACAGATAGTCGGATCTTCTGTGTATCTTGGTATTTGAGCACAGCTAGACAGTAATATAATGACTGCTAAACTAGCCGCCGTCAGGTGGTGTCGTACCATAGTCGCTCCCGAAATATCCACTACCGATTGGGATTTCAATTATTGTTTCCGTACCGTCGGTATCTACTATAGTCATTTTAATAAATTCTGAACCATCTGCATTGGTTATCACTTCATATGTTACTATTGAACCTTCTAATGTAAAAGATCCAAATCTTACAGCATTATCATTTTGAAACATACTTTCTACAAGTTGTTTCGACATTTGAGCATATATTCTTGATTCTAAGTTACGAATGAATTTTGCTAATGTCGTATTATCAGCTTCTCTTTGTGCTGCTTTTTCTGCTGCAGCTAATGCTTCTTCTATTGATTTCTTACGAGAGAACTCTTGGTTTTCTACTGTAAGATAATGAGATGCTGTACCTTGTCCACTAAAGGAAGGATTTTTAAACTTGTGTACAATTTCTGTGGCGTTAGCAGGAGTAATAGCCATAATTGATACGACGAAGACGCTAATAAGTGTTAATAATTCAGCGTTACTCTTCATTTTGTCTACTCTTTTTCTTTTCATTTTCTCTGTATTCCAATACCACGTCTACTTTTTGTTGTAATCTTATAAGGTCTTGATCTAACATTCTCATCTGATCAATGACTCGAATTAATTGAAAATGCATTTTTTCTGTTGCTGGATCTAGATGTTCTTGAATAAAGTTATATACAAAGTAAACAAAATAGCCTAAACCTACAACCATTACTGTTGGAAAGCCAAAATCGGCAATTAATTGCGCAATATCCATATTAATCTCTTCTTACGTCAAGTTTACCATCTTCGATAAAGTTCTCTGCGCGAGCTATTCTTTCGATATCTGGTCTTAATTCTAATGCGCTACTTACGAGTAAGTCTATCTTGACCATTTCATTACTCATTGTTCTTGCTCTATTTTCTAAACTAGAACAAAACATTGTAAGCGTCTTAATATCATCAACGACTCCTTCTAAAATCTGTTTGATGATTGTAAAAATGAAGAATCCCATTACTAAAGCTCCAGCTATAGGTAAACCTACTTCGGAGATAAGTGTAAAGACATCTTCCATTAGTTACTATAAGCAACACCTACAGCTAAAGAAGTTGCGACACCAGTTAATGTATCAGTAGAAGCTTTTTCTATATAAGCTACTTCTGCTGCTTTCAAAGTAATTGTTCCTAAAGTTGTTCCACCTGCATTTTTCCAAGTGATTGCCTGAACAGCTGTTTTATTGTTCAATACTCTTACCACTTTTGCAAATCCTACATTAGATGCTGAGCCTAAATTGCCTTCTGAACCTAATAATTTAATTGTACTTGCCATTGTTTTTTCCTCTATTAAAAATCTATATGGTTATTTATAATAGCTGTAACGCTAAGACATAAAAAAAGGGACCTAAAAGATCCCTTTAGTTTATTGTTCGCACTCTTCCGGATATTGCGTACAGTAGCGTTTCACAATTTTTATGATAACTGTTATATCATTAGTTGCTTCTCCAACTACTACTCTCTCTTTTTCGATATCCTTTTGTTGTTTAGGATATTGTGGAAAGAGAGACCAAGCTACTTTCCCTCAGGTTGAGGAGTTTGTAGTTTGTCAGTTTCTTCGTCGATCCTGTTAGCTGCTTTTTGAACAACTCCAGTACCAGTATTGACTGCAGTTTTACCTACATCAACAGCTGTTTCAACAACGAATTCACCAGTGGATACTACATCCGAAGCTACAGCTGAAATAACAGTTGAAGTACCTTTTACAGCACCGTCAACAACTCCAGTTGTAAACTCCTTGGTTCCTTCTACGACGCTTCCAATTGAAGCACAGTTCGTAATAAGAACTAATCCGACGAACAGAGTAAATAAATTTTGCATTATATTCTCCATTGCTTTTATTTTGATAGTAGACCATCTGCCATACTATCCCTACTATTATTTATAATAAGATGATAATCATTCTCATGCTCTTCCATAATAGTTACCCACTCGTATTGACATTTTAATCCTATTAAAGTACAAAATATTGCACAGACTAACATGAAAAATGGGTATGATAAAATTGATAAGACAATAACATGAAGGCCTGTAATAAGACCTACATGTAATTGAATTGTTTTTGTGTATTTACTTAGAATCATTCTTTTGTAACAAGAATTGTTCCATGAAATCATTTGAATGCCAATAAGAATCCAAACCAATATCAATCATTAATGCTACTAAAACAAAAGTAAGTATGATTGATAGATACACGTTGATTGCGGCTGAGATTTTCAGCCATTTGATCATATGTTTCATAATCTAATTTTGTAACTTATTTTTTAGCTACTGTTTTTCTATTGGTTCTGCGTTTAGCTGGAGCTTTCTTTGCTACTGTTTTTTTAGCTGCTGGCTTTTTCTTTGCCGCTGGCTTACGTTTTACCGGAGCTTTCTTTTTTGCAGGTGGTGTTTTACCATCTACATAAGCTTCGTTCTTCGCAGTAGAAGGGTCATCTTTTATATAATGTCCCTTGTTATTTCTTGCTCTAACTCCTGACGCAGGTCTGGTAGAATCATATACAGCGTAAACTGCTGCAGCTAATACTATTCCTCCAATCACTATGAATGCTGTATCCATAATATATACCTCCTAGGTCTTATAGTTATAATTAATGAACTCTTTCCAACTGAAATAGTTCTTTCTTTCGTGGCACCAAAATCGACCTTTTTGTTCTTCAGTCTTTATTTGATCTCCTCGAGTCTCTTCATTAGCCTCTCGGCTCTGTTTGTCACTTGCTTGTGCCATTTTGAATCTCTGCCTTCTTTGGCAGCCTCCTTCCAATCCCCACTTTGCAGCGCTGCATTGTGGTTCTTAAATTTACTCAAGCGCGTAAGTCCCATATTAAACATCATGTTTGCGATTATTTGTTTAGCCTCTTGAGGATAACCATCCCAACCATCATGCAGTTTTTTACAATCATCGATTACAGATTGTACATCTGATTCAAAGCATTCGTTTACACGATCCTCTGAAATTTCAGTGCCAATATCTTTACCGAATTCCTTGTCTTCTTTAATAACTAAATGTCCTATTCCAAATGTAGGATAACCCAGGTGATCTTTGTATATTTTATATACTACACCTTCATCTACTTTGAGTGTTTCTTTTAGTTGTTCTATATTAATTTCTTTAGATTCTTTATTCCAAAACATTTTAAATACCTCTTATTGCTGTTTTATTTATACACTTTCTAATAGTTGAAATTCTTCGCACTTAACGCATCTTCCACAATTATTATAGCTTACACAGCTTTGAATTAATTCTTTTATATCGTTTCTTATATAATCCCATTGTTGTTTTTTTGTCCAACCAATTAATGGTGCTGATATTGTTTGTTTGTTTTTCCAATCAATATTTGCTTTATATGAACCATCAGCATGCTTCGAATCTGCATCATGATAACCATCTACCTTTCTAGGTATGTTTTGTAATGCTTCAAATACATTTTGAACTTGATACTTTGTAGGGTCGACGATAGAACAGTCTCCCACTCCATCATTAAACTCTAACAGACCACTATTAGCTCCCCAATAAAAGTTTTTTATTTTAGAAAATCTTAATGAAGCATTACACATTGCTAATAACCAATGTCTGGTAGAATAAAAGTATTGTTCAGTTTCATTGTTATTTTGATAATTTTGATGAGTGTGTACTATCAATTTCACATTTAAAATCTTACATATTTGTTCTAAATGTTGAGGAATCGTAGTAGCTTGTATTCTGTTAGTTTTCATTGGATAATGACTATATATTGCAATTGGGTTTAAATTTTTATCTTGTAAATATTGTAATAACGCTGTTGATTCTACGCCACCTGAAAATGATACAATACAATCAATATCATATATTCCACCTATAGGTTTAGGTAACATAAAATATTATTCACCACCCGAACCTTCAGTTTCTATGTCAATATTTAATGTGAAACTATAAGTAAAAGTTGTTTCTCCTGATTTTTCAAAAATAAGACTTACAGTTAAGACTGAACTATTGGCTCCTGCATCATCATAACTGCCACCAGATTCAAACGTTGGTTGCCAATCTTGATAGAATGTTGAAGTTGGAATAGACACTGCTGAACCATTTGGTTGTATATTTGAGTAAGTCCATGAATTTGGGCCGTCGCCAGTCTCAGTGTGCGTTTCTCTTACTGTGTATCCAGAAGCTGGGTTTACAATTTGATAAACAAGTGTGCCTGAGCTTGGACTTGGATTTTCACTGTCAGGATACCAATTAACATTAATATTGCCACTTGCGTATTGTATTCTAAGTTGTGGTCGTACAATAATATTCGAATCGGGCGCGAATTCGTCTTCACTTAAACTAGCATAATATCTTGTAGCTAATGTTTGAACATATCCATGAAATTCTGACATAGCAAAAGGTGCTGTTTGGTTTGGTGTACTACCAGCTACTGCAATATCTACATTAGTTGTCCCACCAGATATAAAATCTCTTACACCATCTACGGATAATCCTTTCAATGATACGTTTGTAACTGCTGTAGGAGTACCAGTATCAGTACCTGCTTTGACTTGAGCGATACTATTAGTACCTGCACCACCCATTTTTATTGTTCCTGAACTTGGTATTGCCATTACTTAATTATCTCCGATATCATATCCTCAAAAGCTTCTACTTTTTCTGTCCTTTTAGGCCAATAGATATAATCTTTTTCTGGGTTAGCTTTTAAATTTGATAAGAGTGGTAATATAGCATTATATAGATTGTTTAACTTATCTTCAGTTTTTTCTGCAGTTGCTGAAACTGTTGAAGCTTTTGTAGTTAATTTTTGTACAGCTTCAAGTTCGTTCTCGTCTACAGCTGTAAAACCAAAATCAAATTCGTCTATATCTATGCTCATAGTTCTTCCTCTTTAGTATATTTATAACGTCTTGGGATCACTTTTGTCTGATCTTTATGTATTTGTGATTGAGCATGTTTGGGAGTTTCTTTACGCACAGAAATTTCTGGTTTCTTTTGACCAAAGATCTTTTCCCAATTATCTGCGTATAGAGTATCATCCGAATTTCTTCGTTTAGATCCTTTACCGCCATGCCATTGTTTATTATCCATAATTTATATAATAGTATATTGCTCCAACTATAAGTATGATTCCTAAGAATATACTAAGAAGCCATCTTCTAAATTCCTTTTTCTTTTTTAGTCGGTATGCTTTTAAATCAAGTACTTCCTTGATACGATCTAATTTATTTGAAGACAACTCCGCCTCTCCTAACTAATTCGTTTTTTACCTTTTGTTTTACCTTTGGTTTAAGATCTCCTGAATTATACTTATCCATAAGATCCTGCACTGAATGACTCTTAATATAGTCATGTTGTGTTGTTACTTTACCTGTTTGACGATCTCTTACCGTCATGCTTTGTGTTAATTTTATAGCCATTATTTTATCCTTTTTACGCCTCCTTTAAGATCTGCTAAATAAGCAAACATCTCAGTTGTAGGAAACTCTGTTTTCAAATCAAGTAACGCTTGAAGATTTTCTTTATGATCATCAAACAATCTTACTCTCGCATATTCTCCAGTTTTTAAATACTTTCGAAAGATAACTTTTTTGTTTTCAGCGCTTGAACCTGCCATATTGCCGGCTCTTTCAACGTATACATTTTTCATTGGTATACCATGAGCTTCAAAAGTCTTTATAAAGAGATTCTTATCGTCCATATCTGATCTTGCTGTTACTACAATAACTTTTGATCCTTTTTTTGTAGCGTTACGAATAATCGCTTTTGCCTTTTGAATCATACGAGCTATTGGAGTCGCAGTCTGATAGAATATTTTAGAAGATCTAAACTCTCCATAATCAAACTCTTCATTACCTCTTAACTTATATGTATTAAATTGTTGAGGAGTTAAAGATTTTGTCTTTCCAGTATTAATATTTCTTACTATAACTCGAGCTTTTGAGACAAACATAGTGTCATCGATATCAAAGATAGTTAAACCTTTGCCAGCTCTTTCTGTAAGAAATTCATTAAACTTTTTCATTATAGATATATTATATCATACTTTTACGTAAATGTAAACGTATTTATATATCTATTTATACTTTTTATCTACCTATGTGTGAATTAAGCATGTCTAGAATGTCTTGATACTTAGCTGCTTCAAGTAATTCTTTTTCAATTGTTTCCATCATATCAGGATGCTCTGCTACTCCAGTGTGGCTTCCAATCAATATATCAACATTCATAATGTGTTTATCGATATTAGCCTTTGCTGACGTTTTAAGCGTTTCAATTATTCTTCCTTTATAATTTGCTGTCATTTCTATCTCCCAAATAGTTTTCTTCGTTTATATTCATTAATAGTATTAATTAGATCTTTTGTCCAGTTATCTCTATCTTCTACAAAGACTTGAGAACCTTCATCTCCAGCAATACATACTACTAACTGTTTAATTGGTTGGCCTGTTCTTTCTTCCCACATGATAGCATATGCTGCGCACTGCATGAAGTAAGAACTAATCCATTCTTTTTTCTTAAGCTTACGAGAAGTTTTCCAATCTATGATTGAATCAACTCCTTTCCATTGACCTACTAAGTCCACTCTACCTGCTAAACCCAAATGTTTAGAAAATAAAGGAGCTTCTTGTTGATAGACCTTTGTTACGCTTTCGTCTAAGACTGGTTGTATATCTTTAAATGTTTGAACGTTATGTGGCATTTCTCCTTTGATATAATCTGGATCATTTGCTACATATTTTTCTATAATGTTATGTACTGTTGTTCCACGAGAGCTTGCTTGTCTCGATATTCTATTTGCTTCTTCTTCTCCAACTCTTGCTCTCCAAGCTTGAATTGCTTCTTCAGATAGTATTGAAAGAACTGTAGTTACTGATGCGTACTTATTTCCTTCTGGATCTGTGTAAAATCTTCCACTGTCTCCTGTGACAGCTTCTAGATCGTTGTAGCCAAGATCGGCCGGTTCATGTTTAAATTTCATATCATTCCTTCTAAATATAGATCAGTTATTGCCATTACTCCTAACATACCAAAAAACACTATGGCTTGTACTACTGACATAATAGCTACCTGTTTCATTGGATGTACATCTACAATTTTCTCTATCCAGTCTTCGTCTGGAGATAGATTTGCTACTTGTAGTAATTTTTCTTCGGTTGTTTTATTTTTTCTTGGCATTAAAATTTACCTCTTGTTGCCAATTAGCATTATTTGACTCAAAGTTATCACAGCCTTGTTGTACCATAATAAGTCTTCCGCCGTCCATATCTAATCTAATACTATCTGTATATGTTATACCACCAAATCTATCAAAGAATATACCTTCAATATGTCCTTCTTTATCTTCGTTAGGTATGTTTTCAAATAGTTTTACTAGTTCTTGCTTTTTCATTTTTCCTTCTTTTATATTGTTTATATTCGAATATCGATACGTCAATAATCCAAATTCCTATTATTATAGTAGGCACTATCAACATTAATGATTTCATTTAGTTTTAATGTTATCTCTTAATCTAGGAGGCATGCCCGCTTTAATTCTATCTTGTACTTCTTTCCAGCCTGATCCGGCTCTTGTAAGAACTGACTTTCCACCATCATGATCAATATTCATTGTTGTATAATGAGATTGAATATGAGGATTCTCTTCTAAGAATTCTATTTTACTTTCGTAAGACATTATTCTTTCGAACACTTCTTCTGTTTCATTGTTTTTAAATTCATACGTTGGCATCTAATAATTCTCCTAGTCTATTATATGTTGATAACTCATCATTACATAGATATGAATATATATACCAAAGTAAAAAGCATCTGCTGTCTTCTTTGCTAAACCATGATAAGTCCTTAATATATCCACGTAGTTCTGTTAATATTCTTAAATCTTTTGTTATCCAATGATAATCAGGATAACCATATGATATTATAGGTACATCATGCATCATACATTCTATACCAGCTGTTGAATTGTCGAGTATTGCAACTCTTGTTTTAGGAAGAACATCATGCATTGATTTAAATCCAAGCAGAACTGTATGACCAGCTTCTTCCCATTTTTCTATTTGTTTGTGTATGTCACGTATAATATGACTTGCTTTTCTTATTCTCGGATGCAGTTTAATAACAACATTTTCGTCTTTGAGTTTGTCTATTATCATGCACATTTTTTTCCAATGATCGCCAAATCCAAAGCCATTTACTGTTTCATCTTCTGGCATTTGACCTATAACAAGAATATGGTTCTTTGGTATTTTTTTAGCCTTTTCCCATTTGACTAGAATAGAATCGTCCCATTTGTTAGTTCGATCTTCAATCATCTTTTCAATATAGCCCCAATCAATATTCTTTGTCCATGTAAAATCTTTATATGGCGGCTTTTCAAATGTAATACGAGAGCTATTTGCATATCCTAAATCGCATATTTGAAAATGCTTACTTGTAGGAGCTGTTGGTTTAAATATAATAGAATTTTCTGGCATATGAGGTTCTAAGTCTCTTGCTGTATGATTGTATACATGAAGATCTACTTTTTCATCAGGTACATAAACTTCTCTATAACCTTTCATATCTAACGCCGCTTTTATACAGTTAGCTGCATGCTTAAAGTTACCTTTGAATGTATATCGATATTCGTACAATTTATACGTTAGCATTATTCTTTTGTTGATTAAACCATGTTGGTTGAGACCTTTTAGTCCATACCATTTTAAATCGCTCTTGTTTTGTTTCATAGAATCTACGATAAGATTCAACTGGGCATTTAAGAATGCATTCCGGTCTTGCGCTCATTGCAAGTTTAAATGGAGTCATTTGATTTTCTTCCGGAATCATACTTGGTTTTGTTTTAAGAGCTACTCTGAGCTTTGTATCTGTTGAATGCACTTTGCCATACCTATAGGTATACTCATCGCAAAGGCCAATAAAGTGTTTGTAATGCCAATCATAGTTTAATCCACATTCTCTTGTCCATACTGTTGATGGATGATTGAAATGACATGCTTTGTAGAGAGTAGTTTCGCGTTCGTCATGTAGCTTCCAATATTGAAGCATTGCTCCCGACTTAGAGGGTCTTCGTTCCATAGTGCCATCGAGCATTCGATGGACTGTTGATAGCATTTGAGCAGACTCGACAATCATTTTAACGACATGTTTGTCACACTGCTCTTGTGCTGCAATCACTGGGTCATTATCTAGTATAAAAATGTTCATAATGTATATTATATCATAGTTTCAAATAAATGTAAACGTTTTATTTCATTTCATTTAGTGTGTGATACATGTAGTCAATTTTCTTTCCCATTCGGTAAGCTTTGTTGTTCTTACCTTTTTTAACTAATTTTCTTTTATAGACTATTGCTTCAGAAATATCTTTCTTCAGTCTTTCAATTTGTGCAAACATAGATTCTCCTATATTATAAAAATTAAATAACCTCATAACGAAAAGTTCGGGATCACCTCCTATGCAGGGTCTGTTACAGCCCCTTTTTTAATCAAATTTGGAAATGCATCATTGACCAATCTTGGTGTAATGCCTTTAAGCTTCATTTTCTTATCCTTTGCAAGGATGAGTAATTCAGCTTCTTCTGGATTTAGTGTCTCTAACAAGTTTAAGAACATGCCTTCTCTTTTTAAAGGTTTTACGCCGAGGCCGACTGGTCCTTTAAAGAAGTACTTAAACTGTGTATAAGCTTTATTAAGATTTGTATATTCGTATCCTTTAGGAGCGTCATCTTTTTTATATGATGGTGCGCCTTCTGGTAGAAGACTTACGATATCTGCATCGTAGTTTATTCTTAATAGGTCAGTAAGACCTGGTGTTTTATTATCTCTTAAGAACTTGATTCGTTCTTCCCTTTGTATTATCGATCCCGCTTTTTCTAACGTTTCTGATACTAATTTTCTAGCCATTGTAAAATTCCTCCACGACTTCAATCAAATGATTACATCTCTTTTTAATAAGATAGTTTAATACTTTCATATTTGGCGTTTTTTGTTGCCCATTAAAATTATTTATAATAGATTCCTGCACGCTTTCAGGAATGTCTGTTAAATCTATCAAAGTTTTATTACGCTGATAGTTGCGATATACCTCATCATCCATTGATTCTCTGAGGTTATCTGCATTTTCTGCCCATGCATCGATCCTTGTTTGCCTTAAAGGAGTTTGACTCTTTTCGGTAATAAAGGTATCGTCAGCTGACAGAACGTTTGGTATACCATCTCCGCTATCTCCTCTCATAATATGATTAAAGAGATATGTGCGTGGATTAGCATCCTTTACGAATTTCTTTTGTATAGGACTAAATTGTTTTACATTCTTAAATTTCTGTAGTTGAATAAAGTCTTTATCTGATGATATGATCATGATTGGTTCGTCTTGACCAAACTCTTGTGTTTGCATTGTAAGTGTGCCAATAACATCATCAGCTTCTACGCCTTCAAGATGAACAACTTTATATGGTAGGTAATCTCTTATCTCATCTCTTACTGTATGTAAGATTCTAAAGATCTCTGTCCAGTCCATACCAGAGCTTTCTCTGCCTTTTTTACGAGCTGCTTTGTACTCTGGAAAGAATTCTTTTCTCCAAGTATTCATACCATCAGCACATATAACCACTTGGCCATACTCTTCTCTGTATCTCTTGTTGTACATACGTATACTATTAAGTATCATATGTCGTATCATTTGTTCATCATTAAGTTTTTGAACTATTATATTAGACAGCGCTATTTGGCTGTAATCAATCAGTATCATTATTTTCTGGGTCCTCAGGTGTAAATGTAAATTCGATATCCATATCGCTATCTTCTGGTTCGAAGATATATTCAGCGAGTTCATGGTTGGCTTCTTCGTTTAAGACGATCATTTCTTTTACTTTAATATAAGCGTTATCCATTGTTTGGTGTAATCCATGTGGGATTCCATACCAACGAGTAAACATTGCATTCATCATATTAACAATAACAAACATGTCTCTTGACTCTTGTTTGGTCTCATCTCTGAAATCCATATCAATAAAGTCTTTATGTACTTCACCAGTGTTAATAAACTCTTCTAATACTTCTAATAAGAAGTGTGAGCTATCTACGCATTCATCACTTAATTTATTAAGATTGTCTGCTTCGTCTTTTTCTTTTATTATTTCCTTAGTTGGAAACTGTAATATTTTTGCCATAATAGTTATATTATATCATAGTTTTAGTCATTTGTAAACAAGTTTTTCACACTATTTCCACCAATCCTACAATTAATGATACCATTGTAATACTTCTCGCTCAAGAGGACTTCTTTTTCAAATTGTTCTTTTGTTTCAAGATAAGCGCATTCGCCTTTCGATTTACAGAGATGTAAGATCTCTCTATGGAAGAAGTCCTCTCCCATAGTTTCGACATCCTGTTGTAGGTGTTTATTCGAACCGTAGTATAGACGCCAATCCGATTCAACTTTAAGTTTTTTACGTCTCTTACGAGTCTTAGTGATAGGTAAAGTCTTTGCTTTCCAAAAAAACTTCTTTCCAATGTATTGTCTTGCATTTGCTCTATTTGTTATACAATATACGAATCCATACCAAACTTCTGGTGTAAACTCTTCAGGTGGTGTAAATATTCTTCCTTCGTATAACCAGTTATTCATTAAAATCTAATTCGTCTAAATCGTCATCGGCTGGTTCGCCGCAATGTGGGCAAAAATTTATGCGAGTTTCTCTGTCATCTGGTTTTATTACAATTCTAGAATAGCAGTATTCGCATTCTAAAATCATACGCCGTGACTATAATGTAGAAAATCTGTGTAACCACCAATGGCTTCGCCATCGATTCGAATTTGTGGGAACGTTCTTGCTTCTGGAAACTGCTCAAAGAGTTGTTCTCTTGTAAAGTCAGTATCAAGTTTTTTATATGTAAACTCTACGTCAAGTTTTTCTGCTAATCCGATTGCTCTATCGCAATATGGACAATTGTCTTTTCCAAATATTTCAATCATTTCATCGTCTCCTGTATGAATTTTCCTATAGTATCTATATCATTATCTGATAGCATACCTGCTTGACTCCACATTGTTGAACTCATTGGTCCAACTTGCTCTCTATTTTTGTAAGCAGTTAATCTACTTACGATATAATCTTTATTTTGGCCTGCAAGTTTTGGAAAGACTGCCATTCCTTGACCATCAGCTCCATGACATGCTGCGCATCCAGCCCATAAACTTCTAATAGAACTAAACTCATCTGCATTAGCAAGTTCTCTTTTACGTTGTTCTATCTCAACTACTGTACCATTCACTCTTACATATTCTTCATAGCATTCATCGATGCATTTCATATGACTTGGCGCTCCAGTATGCTGTAGATTTGGATAGACTTTAGCAACAAAGAATAGTCCTATTGCTAAACATCCCATTAAACTCATTCCTAATTCTTTCATTATGTTCCTGTTGATGTACTTGTTGATGTTGATGTTCCACTGCTAGTTGTAGTAGTAGGAACAGTTGTTGTTGTTACGTCCATATTTTCTAGCTCTTCAATAATCTGAGCTTCTATTTCAGCGTCTGTTGATGTACTTGTTGATGTACTTGTTGATGTACCACTTAATGATTCAGCAACTGCTGTAAGTACTGCTGCTGTTTGAGTTACTTGTGTAACATCGACTGCAGTATCTGGTACTGGAGTTTCAACTACAACTTCTGCAGTTTCTTCTACAGTTTCTTCTGAATCATATTGTTCCCATAGGTTTCCGTCCCATGCCCAAAGTAATCCAAGTAATATTATTAATTCCATATTCTTCTCCTAATAATTTTATTTATAAACTTAATCCACTAAACGTCTTTTCAGTAACGTCTTGCTTTACACCACCAACTACATAAGAGCTGATCTCTGTTTCTTGTGGCGCTACTTGTACGTTGCCACCTGATATCCATTTCTCTGTCCAAGGTAATGGATTCATTTGTGGAACTGTGTAAGGACATGGTAAACCTAATGCTCTCATTCGTTTACATCCTATCCACTCAACGTAATCTTCTAAGATTGATCCGTTTAAACCAATCATAGAACCATCTTTAAAGAGATATTGAGCCCAAGCTTTTTCTTGTTCAATAACATCTGTAAAGAGTTTTACTGCTTCTTTTTCCATCTTCTTTGCAATCTTTACAAAGTCAGGATCTTCTTTTAATAAATTACGTAACATTACAGTTGTTCCAGCTAAATGAGTATTTTCATCTCTTGCAATAAACTTAATAATCTTAGCATTGCCTTCCATCTTTTTCAATTCAGCAAATGCCCAACTGCAGGCGAAGGATACATAAAAACGAATTCCTTCTAGGGCATTGGCTGAAAGCAAACACATATAAAGAGATGTCTTATGAGCCATTTTGTTTGTGGCTGAAGAGTTATCATCTATAAGTTCATCATAGTATTTAGCAATATCATTACCGCATTCTGCGATTTCTTTAACATCTAGCATAGTATCAAAGACGTCTGATGGATTAGGATATATGTTTCTTATAATATGAGTATAAGATCTGCTGTGAATTGTTTCAAAGAATGACCATGTCTCTACCCAGTTTTCTACTTCAGGTAAAGAGCTGATTGGTAAGAATGCCATATTAGGAGCTCGACCTTGAACTGAATCTAATATGATTTGTCTTTTTAAGTTAGATGTAAAGATATGTTGCTCATGTTCTGTAAGGTCATAAAAGTCTTTTTTATCTTTTGATACATCTACTTCTTCTGGTCTCCAAAAGAAACCAAGTTGTTTGTCTGTTATTTTTTCTAGTTGTGGGTATTTGACTTGATCGTATCTTGCGATGTCAACGCCACCATCAAAGAACATGTTACGTTCCAAATGTGATTTTTTATTTTTTTGTAGTATCGCCATTTGGTCTCCATGTTATTGTCGATTTTTCATCTATTGCGTTTTGAGCGCATTGTATATATTCTTTGTCTTCTTCTGATAGTACTGACCAAAACTTACTGATTGTAAGAGTATGAGCGTAGACGACTTCTGGGTTTCTCATGTGATAGTCTACTTCCATCCAGGCTTGTAGGATTTCCATCCTTTGTTCTATTTTAATTCTTAAATCTTGCATGAATCACAATCATCTTCATCTTCAATTATTGTTCTTTCTAAATCTGGTAGTTCTTCTTTCATTTCTCCAGCTCCGTCAAACGTATTGAAATAATATAATTGCTTCAGGCCATATTTGTATGCTGTTACAAGATCTGTTATCATCGCTGACATAGGCACCTTATTATCCTCATAATGTTCTGGATTGTAAGATGTATTGACTGATATGCCTTGATCGATATATTTTTGAAGAATACCACATATTGCTAGGTAGCCTTCAGGTGACTTTTGATCCCATAGTAAATCATACTTATTTTTGTAATGATGATATCCAGGCACAACCTGTGCCATTACTCCATCTTTACTCTGTTTGTACGATACCAATGCTCTTGGTGGTTCAATACCATTCGTACTATTACTTATCTGAGCACTTGTTTCAGCTGGCATTAATGCCATCAGGGTCGAGTTTCGAATACCAGTTTCTCTGAGTTGCTTGCGCAAATCTTCCCACGGTAAGCGTTCTCTAGACTCTATTAAATTATCTATCGCTCGTTTATAAGTATCGATAGGAAGCACTCCTTCGGAATATTTCGTATCATTATTATATATCAATTTTCCTTTTTCAGCGGCAAGGTTTGCGGAACTTTTTATCAAATAATATGACCATGCTTCAGCATATTCATCAACTATTTCATAGGCTGATTCGTCATATTTTAGTCCTCTTTTAGCTAAGAAATATGCGAGGTTAATAATCCCCACTCCAAGGGGGCGTCTATTAAGTGTTCCTTGTTTTGCTGCTTCGATTGGATACCCTTGATAGTCAAGAAGCTCATCAAGAGCACGGACAGTAAGATCGCAATATTTTTCAAATTCGTGTGTTTCATTTATTAATCCCCAATTAATTGCTGAAAGAGTACATAGGGATATTTCTCCATCAGTGTCGTCATGACTATTCAGTGGTTGAGTAGGTAAATCTATTTCACAACAAAGATTACTCATTTTAATAGGAGCTCTTTCTGGAATAAATGCACCATGTTCGTTTGCATGATCTACATTCATAAGATATATTCTACCAGTGTCTTTTCTTTCAGTTAAGAATTGTTGAAAGACTTCAAGAGCTGGTAATGATTTTTTACGTATTGATGTCTTTCTTTCATATTTTTCGTATAACTCTTGAAACTTGTCTTGATCTACAAAGAATGCATCATAGAGACCAGGTACGTCGTTAGGATCGAAGAAAGTGATGTTCCCACCTGATAGTAGTCTTTCATACATAAGTTTATTAAACTGAAATGCATAATCCATATGACGAACTCTTGTTTCATCTGTTCCTTTATTATTTTTAAGTACAATTAAATCTTCAAACTCATAGTGCCAGATTGGTAAGTATACAGTAGCTGCGCCTCCACGTACTCCACCTTGAGAACATGATTTAACGGCTGACTGAAAGTATTTTAAGAATGGTATAAGTCCTGTATGAACTACTGAACCATCTCCAACTTTTGCACCATTAGCTCTGATTGAACCTGCGCCTATTCCTATACCTGCTTTCTTGCTTATGTATTTGACAATAGAAGTAGCAGTAGCATTAATAGAATCAAGGGAATCTCCTGATTCAATAAGTACGCAAGAACTGAATTGTCGAGTCGGAGTTCTAACTCCTGCCATGATTGGCGTAGGTAGTGATATATAAAATTGAGATATTGCATCATAATAGTCCTTTACAAATTTAAGTCTATTGTCTTTGTATTTACCAAACAGAGTCATTGATATTAACATATACAATATCTGTGGTGTTTCATAGATTTCTTTTGTTCTTCTATCTTGAACGAGATACTTACCTCTAAATTGTTCCATACCTGCATACGTAAAGGTATCATCTCTTTCATGTTTAATATGAGCTTCAAGCTCATCTAATTCTTCTTGGCTATAAATTTCTATAATCTCTTTATCATAAACTCCGAGAAGTATGTTTCTATTAATTATAACTGAAAGTGGCGGGACTTGATAGTCACCATAAGCTTCTTTTCTCATCTTATAAGATATAAGACGAGCTGCCACGAATTGATAGTTGGGTGTATGTTCTGATATAAGTTCAGAGGCTGATTTAATTAAGAGCTCATGGATATCATAAGCTTCGATTTTGTCATAAAGCTGAATGTTAGCTTTGAGTTCTATTTCAGACATTGATACGCCTGATATATCTTCAACTGCCCATTCCAGAACTTTATGTACTTTTTCTAAATCAAATGGTTGTATTGAACCATCTCTCTTTGTTACGTTAATTGTAGTTGTTCCATTCATATAATATATATTATATCATAAAAGTAAACAAATGTAAACCTTTATTTTATTTATTTAATTTTAAGTCTTCTTTCAATTTCTACTAGTCGTTGAGCTACTAGCGGATACTTGTCATGAAACTTCTTATCTTGTTTGATAATGTCTATTCCAAGTTTATCTTCACACCACTTGTCTAATCGTAAGAGATGGGGATGGAGAAAGCTGAGTGCTGAAGTTGTTAATAACTTAGTCACTATCGCTTTGAATACTGCTACCAGAATGCCAATCATTTTTTCTTAATAGCAGCGCCGGCGCCCTTATCACCATTAGGCATTGTAACGTCTCTATAATAGACTACTACTTCTCCTAATTGCTTAAGGTACCTTTTAAGTTCTTGCATATCTTCAGCCATAACTTTATAGTCACCAACTGAAGTTGCGACAAATACAATGTCTCCATTGTTTTGTTTTTTCATTTCATCAATAAATCTATCTAGATATGTATAACCATCTGGCCATTCTGGATTTTCTTTATCTGCTTTATCGCATGTTTTAGGTCTTTTAAGTTGTTCTACCTTATTCTCATCAAACTTTTTAGGCTCGAATGATAAAGACTTTTTGCATGGATTTGCAATACGAGCTTCTGAAACGACATACCATTGCGGTGCTGTTAGTTCAACAGGTCTTGGAAGATCGGGTTGCATAATATCTATTTGTATCGGTTTTGATACTGTCTCTATTTGTCTAGGACCTAAGAGTCCTAAGGTACTACATCCTGTAAATAAAAAGATACTACCTATTAAGATTACTAAGTTTTTCTGTATCATCTTCAAGTCCCTCCATCACTGCTTCACTTGCTTTATTAAATCGTAATTCTATGAGTCCAGGCTTTTTCAGAGCAAGTAAGTCTAAATTATGCCTAGAGAATATGGCTAAATATTCTGCTTTTTCTTGTTCAATTTGAGCATTTTGCTTACTCATATTCATTAAAGCTTTACCTTGCTTTTCATAAGACTCTTTCATAATCTCCATAGCTTGTTTCTGTTCTTCTACAGCAGCTTCGAGTTTAATTTGGTTTGCTTTAAATGTTTGGTTTTGGCCATATAACCACCAGGTACTCAGTCCTAGTACTAATATGATTGCAATAAAAAATTGTTGCATTATTCGTCCTCTATTTTATATCTTAAACCTTGCATACCTTTGATATGCACAGTTCTTTTATCATCTGTTCTAAACTTTAATTCTTTAAAATTTGCTTTGATTATTTTTCTCACGTGAACATACTGTTGATCGTCACCGTTACCCCATTGGTTATCAAAGGAAACTGTAACTGTAAATCGTGGATTAAACTTATTTACTATCCACCAATAAAAAGTCTTTAAATGCTTAAGTAATTTTCGTAAGTGCTTCACGTGCTGTTCTCCTAGCAAGGATACGTTTTACAAACTTCTTACCCTCTTTAGTTCTACCATCATATAATTTGGCTTTCTTGTTTCTTCTGAGTAACGCTTGTTTACCCATTGCATCTGATGGCATGGATACTCCACCGCCAGCTACTGAATTAGCTGCAGCGTCTTCCCACATTGCTTCAAATTCTTTAAATGTTCTTCTCATCGTTTTATATCTCTATTGCTGATGTATATTTCTTGTTTGGTTTTATTATGCATTACCCTATAGATATTTATATTCGAAATGCTCCCAATTGGACTTTTAAAGTCTTCTACTATAATCTTTTCGTTTTTCTTTGCAATAACTTCACCTGTAATTGGTGATGCCATATCTTCTGTAAGTACATAGTTGCCTGGCATAAGTCTTGCTTCGTCATCTTGGTACCAATAGTTTTCGCTAAGTTCATCGGTGATTGTGGTATCTAAGGCCTTTTCTATAGTCTTAAGAAGCTTTTTATCTGTCATTCCAGTGTGTTCTTTAATTAGAAAGAGAGCTGCACCGTATCTCGCTACGACTGATTTGCCGCCTGGTGCTTTTGCCATAATTTTTTTAAGATTAAATACAAGTCTATGAAAGACTGTAAATGCTGACTTTTCATCTGTAGTTGTACGATCAACTGCCTTTTTAAGAACAGTGCCTTCTTTGTCTATAATACCAAGCTCAAAAGCTTTTGTCTTTTCAAACGGAGTGACAAGCAATTTCAAAAAGCGAAATGCGTAAAATAAATCTCCTGTTCTTGATATAATTCCCATTAAAGTTCCCTTAATACTTCTACTATGCTCGGATCCATTACGACCTCAACTTTTTCATCCTCTGGTAAGTAGTGAAGGTATACTAGAAATGGTTTGATATAACAATATTGTCTTTCTTCTATCTTATACCATATCATTCTGTTGCAAGCTTCAATACCGAATACATTATAAAGAACTATGATGTGGTTGAGAATAAGTCTCTCTTGTAACTCACCATGTTCTTCATAACGTGTTAGCAATCTTTTGAGGTATTTAAACCTACTCATATCTTGCTTAAATTCTTCTACATCCGTACATTCCGGATTGCTATAATGTTGTGCCGCAAAAAGTTTAAAATTCTTGCTATTCAATTCATCAAATACTTTCATCATATATTATATATACCTCCTGGTATATAGTAATTAGTCTTCTTCGTTATCAGCTTCGTAGTTTTTGTCTACATAGTCAAAGAATTCTTTTTTCTTATCGCCTTCTAATTCAGATGGTGAATCTACACCAAACTTTTTAAGTGCTTTATTAAAGAATGCCTGATATTTCTTTTGCTTTTCTGACTCTTCATCAGTCGCTACTTTAGCTTCTTTGACTTCTTCTTCGTCTTCAGCGTAATCTTCTACTTTGTATTTCTTACCAGAAACTACGAATTCGTCATCGCCATTTTTGCGAGCAGCGTTTAAAGCTGCAGTGAAGGCATTACCTTCTTTCTTTTCGTCTTCGTCATGTTTAGATTCTTTAGTAACTGTTCCGTCATTGTTTTCGCCAGACTTCTTAATTACGTGTTTAGCTTTAAATTCTTTTTCGCCTTTTGGCTCAGGTTCTGCTACTTCTTTTACTTTTGGCTTTTCATGAGTGTAACCTTTTTTATCTAAGGCATTATGCTCTGCTTCGTCTTTAGCTACTTCTTTCTCACCTGTTTCTGGGTGAAACATATCATGAGGATATTTAGCTTCTTCTTTTTTTGGAGCTTTACCTTCGAGTACGTCTTTTACAGTACTAGCAATGCTCATTGTTATGTCATCTTGAAATTTCATTTTAATCTCCTAATTGCTTAAATGAATTATGTACTCCCAAGTTACTGCTGAGATTAACCCAACTAATATAACCCAAAAGATTCTATTTATTATATTGACAGTGCTTGCATTGCTATTAACTAATTGCTCCACTCTGTCTATTCTATTTATAAGCAACTGTACTTGAGTTGCTTGTTGCTTATTAAATTCTGCGAGAGTTGAAATCTTTTCTTCTGCTCGTGCAAGCGCTATTATCGCTTGAGCCATTTGATCTAATTTCTCTTCTATTCTATCCAGCCTCTGAGACTGAATTGTGTATACTTGGTCTAAGTCTTTATCCATTTTTTGATATGATCCTACATTTTAACGTGTTAACGCCTTTTATAACTCTATGATAATGACCCTTCGGGACATCAAATATCATACCTGGTTTTAATAAATATGGTAAACAGTCTTCAAACTGTATTCTCCATCCTTCACCTTCGAGTATTTCTATTTCACGATTTTCATGATCTTTATGCCAGACATATTCCGCGTCGTCTCGATCAACGAAGAATTCTCTTTCTATACCCTCTTGGATATATTCGTCTGCAAAAGGAAGTTCTACCAAAAGTAATTACCTCCTCCTTTTAGTCCTAGGTCTTTAGCATACTTAGGTAACCTACAGGACCAATAGCCGGCTTTCATCTTATCTTTTTTAGTATCACAGTTATGTCTACTAGCAAAGTTACGAGCTGCATCTCTATCATTAATCTTTGAACTGAGTCCGCCTTTTGCGTCGCCAAAGTTAATCTTTTTTACATTACCCGTTGTTGGATCTTTTACATATACAACATATTTGCTTGGACCTGCTGATCTCTTAGGACTATTTAATTCTGGTCCTTCGCACATTGGTTGTTCTAATGGAACATGTGTTCCTTCGTATAAACCAAATGTTGTATTAAATTCTTTAAAATTAACCAAATTCATGGCCTGCTACTCTCCTCATTTGTTTTTTGTATTCAGTGAAATCTGGCTTAGTCTTATATAACTTAATAGATATATTGTCTTTTTCTTTACCTTTAATTCTCCAACCAAAACCGTCTTCTTTGTGTTTAGGATCTGTTGTTGGTACTACTCTTCTCTTAAAACCATCTTCCCAAGTCTCGCCTTTATATTTACCAGCGCCTTCTGAAGCTTGTTTCATAGCAGCTGCTGTAGGAGCACCTTTCTCTCCCTTCTTACGCATTGGCCTTCCACTTTTTCTTTTCTTACGAATATTAGCCCAGAGTCCTGGACCTTTTTCAGAAAGATATTCTTTAAAAGAAATCATCTTTTAAGATCCATTCTAAAAGATTTTCCTTTTTGTTGTGCGTCTTTAGTTACTTTA
>Ga0222717_10000087_pt1 | contig 72511 bp, 40 predicted proteins | sample C33_18DmetaG_FD_165053 | JGI IMG/M metagenome (GOLD analysis project Ga0222717, IMG submission 165053) | Estuarine water microbial communities from San Francisco Bay, California, United States - C33_18D | ecosystem: Environmental > Aquatic > Marine > Unclassified | place: USA: California... | reverse complement strand
AGAACCTGATGTTCCTGAACTACCTGATGTTCCTGAAGAACCTGACGAACCTGAAGTTCCACTACTTCCTGAAGAACCTGATGTTCCTGAAGAACCTGAAGTTCCACTACTTCCTGAAGAACCTGATGTTCCTGATGAACCTGACGTTCCTGATGAACCCGAAGAACCTGAAGTTCCGCTACTTCCTGAAGAACCTGATGTTCCTGATGAACCTGACGTTCCTGATGAACCTGATGTTCCTGAAGAACCTGATGAACCTGAAGTTCCGCTACTTCCTGAAGAACCTGATGTTCCTGAAGAACCTGATGTTCCTGAACTACCTGATGTTCCTGATGAACCTGACGTTCCTGATGAACCCGAAGAACCTGAAGTTCCGCTACTTCCTGAAGAACCTGATGTTCCTGATGAACCTGACGTTCCTGATGAACCTGACGTTCCTGATGAACCTGACGTTCCTGAAGAACCTGATGAACCTGAAGTTCCGCTACTTCCTGAAGAACCTGATGTTCCTGAAGAACCTGATGTTCCTGAAGAACCTGATGTTCCTGAACTACCTGATGAACCTGAAGTTCCGCTACTTCCTGAAGAACCTGATGTTCCTGAACTACCTGATGTTCCTGAAGAACCTGACGAACCTGAAGTTCCACTACTTCCTGAAGAACCTGATGTTCCTGAACTACCTGATGTTCCTGATGAACCTGACGTTCCTGATGAACCCGAAGAACCTGAAGTTCCGCTACTTCCTGAAGAACCTGACGTTCCTGATGAACCACTACTTCCACTAGTTCCTGATGAACCCGAAGAACCTGAAGTTCCGCTACTTCCTGAAGAACCTGATGTCCCTGAAGAACCAGATGTTCCGCTACTTCCTGAAGAACCTGATGTTCCTGATGTTCCGTTTGTAAACGGTGTAAAACAAATTACAGCAGAACCTAAATCCATATTTCTAGGTAAAGTCCCTGTTACTGTACCTGATGTAGTAACAAAGTCAAATATTGTCGCTCCAGTAGTTATACTATCCGGAGTAAATGAACAAAAATTATCACTACTGTCCGTTATTGTGATTAAACCTGCATTAATTTCAAATTGTAAAAGTAAATTACTAATATCCACACCATTTTGTGTAGTATTAACACGTACTCTTTGAGTGTTTGGGACTAGGTCGTCTATTGTTATACTTCCACTACTTGGTGCCACAACTGTTGAACCGACAGCTTCGATATCCGTATCATAACATCCTGCACCTAAATTATTTCCAGTTTCATTTAATATTATCCAATTACTACCGTCAGTGGTTACTTGTAACACTTCACCTGGTGAAAGTGTCACAGTATCTTGGCCGTCTAAGGTTTCACTTCCAACAGTCGCAACTACTACTTTTTCTGTAGAACTATATTTATTTTTTATGACAAAAGTCTGACCTTCTGCCGGTGTTGGTAGTGTCGCTGTTCTTTGTGCCGATGATGCGGTTACTTCTACATAGTAGTCAGTAGCCGCAGATATCGAGTAACTAGTATCATTTACCGTGGTTAATGGAGTTCTAACACCCCCAAGGGATATCAGACCTCTCCTTATTACAAATTCATTCGCCATTTAATTATTACTTTAGGTTCGTTTTATTTTTATATAAATACTTTTTATATTTCATTTATCATTTTTAGAATACTACTTCTACAGAAATTTTTACAACCCAAGTAGTATCATTACTTGTAGTTGCCCTCAGTATTAGATTACTACCACTAACAACGGTACTAAATTCTATATCTTGAGTTGAACTCGTTCCGTCAATCGTTGATGTATCTGTATATACTGTTTCGTCTTTGTCTAAGTTTACTGCCGCCATTACAACACCCGTTCTAAATCCTTTGGTTGTTTGTTCTTCAACAAAATAATTGTAGTGAAAACTACTTCCTGATGAACTAGGTATTGTTAATACATTATGATTACCATTAGTCGTAATCGTAATGTCAGCACTTTGGCTATATTCATTACCGTAGATTATCGTATCTCCGGTTATTGTTAATGTGTCGTTGTTCCCATCAAATAGAATATTTGACTCAACACTACCTCCTTCACCATTATATGTGATTACACCGTCAATAGTATCTCCAGTAAGTAATAAAAATCCAGACGTACCTGAACTACCTGATGTTCCGCTACTTCCTGACGAACCTGATGTTCCACTACTTCCTGACGAACCTGATGTTCCTGATGTTCCACTACTTCCTGACGAACCTGATGTTCCTGAAGAACCTGATGTTCCACTACTTCCTGATGTTCCCGAAGAACCTGATGTTCCACTACTTCCTGATGTTCCCGAAGAACCTGACGTTCCCGAAGAACCTGACGTTCCGCTACTTCCTGATGAACCTGAAGTTCCTGAAGAACCTGATGTTCCACTACTACCTCCTTGAGCTCCGATTGTAGTTGTCACATATGAATAGTGTGAAGACCCTTGTGTGTAGAATGTCGCATCACTAATTTGATTGTCTTGGTTACGTACTTTAATGACTACAACCATTCTATCGTCAACATTTACGTTAGATGTGGTTAACGTAATATCGGGAGTTACATATACCGGAGTAGTATTATTATTGTTCCAACCTATATTAACTGCCTCTGACGAACCTATAGAAGCTTGAATTACTCCTGATGAATTAGCTAAATATAATTCAACGAATGCTTCTAAGTCATCGTTTTCACCATCTTTTGTAAACCATAAATTAAAGTGTTGTACCCCACCTGGAATAATTGTAAAACCGAATTCAGTAGAGGCATAACTTGCAATGGTAGTACCTGTCGATAGAGCAGGTATTGAAATATTTGTATCTGTCTCAGCGCTACTAATAGGTGTCGGTGAAAGTTGTAAGTATGAACCTACTTCAGTAATGTCTGAATTAAAGAAAAAGTTTGTTCCCCCTCCTTGTCCTGATGTTCCTGATGTTCCTGAACTACCACTAGTTCCTGATGAACCTGATGTCCCACCTGCACCTCCTTCCTTTAATACTAAATCCGCATCTGTAATACCTGAAAAGTACCAATAATCTTGTATCCCATCTTCAGCCTCGGTAAGTTGTAATCCGTTATATGTTGTCGTACCTGTTACAATTCCAACAGTTAAACCAACAAACCTATTAGCAGTTACAATACTACTATTAGCAACTGTAGTACTACTATACGGTCCGTATCTTGAATCCAGTGGTAAACCACCTTGTAAATCTATATTACTACTTAAAACTATTCCCATAATATTATACTGTACTTGTTCTTAGTTGCATCGAGCCAAAACTCTGAGTTTCAGTTTGATAATTACCTATGTAAATTTTATATCCAACTCCGTTCCAATACCCATCAGGACTATCAATATTTGCTGTATCAAATGTTTGAAATAGTCCAGTTGACCCAAAGTTTCCTTTATTTAGGTCAGAAACAAAGTAGCTTTGTTTTGTGTTGTATTCCTCAAAATGAGCAAACCATAAGAATTCAGAAGATGCATTAAATGTTATAGTCAAAGTACTATTTTGGTTATTTGTAATTGACGATTTATTTGCAGTACCTCCTGATATAGCGTCTTGGATAGAACTGATTGTTGGTTGAGTGGATGATGTACCGTACCAATATGGATATACACCCGTAATCGTTCTGTTGGATGCGTCTAAGTTTGTCCTAGCCGCCTGTGGGGTATTACTATTAGTTCCAAAACTTCTAGTATCATCATTACCTTTATTATCTTTTTTAACAACACCTGCGTCACAATCACCTTCCGCATCATAGGTCGTTGAACTACTCGTATTACTACCTGTAGGTGTTGGTACTGTTAGTGTTTCACTAAATGCACTACTAGTATATGTGTGGTTAGGATTATTATTATTTGTAAATCCAAATTGGTCTGGTATATCAGTCGCGGACCCTTCTGTTGGTGAGTTATCTGTTACAACATCAGATGAGTTTTTTCTTAGTCTGATAGATGTGAACTCACCTGCGTCATTCTTAGTAGCGACACCTGTAAAGTTTATACTTTCTGTAGTTCCTACCTCAAGAGTTTGACTATTTATACCACTAGTAGTAATTGAAGGTGTTGTATATGTTGGTAATACGGTTGGGAATAATAAGTCGTTAAATAAATCAACCATAGTTTTTCCTGTTAAATCGGCAACTGTCGTTCCAGCCTCTATACCTCCTACATCTGCATCCATTTCTAAAGAACCCGTTAAATTAGTATTATATATTGTGTCCGCAGTATAAGGTGTTGATGTGGTTCCTGAACCTGTTATTCTCACTCCCTCACCACCTACAGTTTCACCACCTATACCTGATGTTCCTGATGAACCTGAACTTCCTGATGTTCCACTACTTCCTGATGAACCTGACGTTCCACTACTACCTGAACTACCTGATTCTCCACTACTTCCTGATGAACCTGACGTTCCACTACTTCCTGATGAACCTGATTCTCCTGAAGAACCTGAACTTCCTGATGTTCCACTACTACCTGATGAACCTGATTCTCCTGAAGAACCTGAACTTCCTGATGTTCCACTACTTCCTGATGAACCTGATTCTCCTGAAGAACCTGAACTTCCTGATGTTCCACTACTACCTGAACTACCTGATTCTCCACTACTTCCTGATGAACCTGATGTTCCACTACTACCTGAACTACCTGATTCTCCACTACTTCCTGATGAACCTGATGTTCCACTACTACCTGAACTACCTGATTCTCCACTAGAACCTGATGAACCTGACGTTCCACTACTTCCTGATGAACCTGAACCTCCACCAGTAAAACCCGTGACACTTACCGTATCACCTAAATTATTATAAAGTTCTAATGTTGAAGTTCCGCTTAAGTATGTTCCACCTGTTATTGTCGTTAATCCACTTATGGTAACCGTGTTACCACTATTTGAACTTAAGCTTAAATCTCCGGTACTATTATAATCTACAGTACCTCCCGTAACTTGCCAGTCAGTACCCCAAAATACCCTCCATCTTGCGTTATTTCTTGTTACTCCACTTACACCTTCAATTGATGAATCTAACCAAGCGTCCATTAATGCCTGTCCTGCGGCATTTGGTGTTACCCCTATTTTGTTTCTTACTTCTAAATAAGTGTCTGTGTCTCGGTCACCTATTACTACACCTGCAGACGTTGCCGCCGTAAATAATGATTCATAATTCGGAATCACATACTGATAAACTTGGTCAGTTTCTAATACATAGACAAGCATTCCAAGTCTTCTTCTTCCTGAAGAAATTCCGTCATTCCATAAAAATATCTTATCTGTTAGAACATTTGGCGATTCGTAATATTTTACAGGTATTGTGTTTCCTGAATCAAAAATATTACCTGTACCATTTACTGTATAATTTAAGTCTTCTAAATTATCAACTTCCATGTATCCACCAATATTGTAGACACTGAAATTAGTACCATAATCTCTGTCAAGTGAAGTTGGGGACCATGGTCCTGTTGTTGTGTTACCCGCTATGGGGTTTCTATAGTGATTTGACATTATCTAATTATGGTGTTTTAGTTAAAGCTTTGAAGTAGTATGTATTGACATTATTAGTGTTCGATGACAATCCTACATTATAGTAAACCCTATAGGTACCTACAGGGAAATTAGTTCCTGTTGTATAATTTAATAGTGTTCCGGAAACCGAAGTATTAGAACCAAGGCTTAGGTATGAAGTTCCCGCGTTACTAGTGTAATCGTATCCAATATCATCTAATCTATATGTGTCACTACTCATGGAACTCGTCGGTATTAAAATTGCTGGATATACTGTGTCTCCTGCACTAACAGTTCCAGAGGTTAATGTAACTTGATTAAATAAATATGTCGCTTGGTCAACTGTTGTAGTTAACATGCCTGAACCGTTTGCGGTTCCTGCCCAACCTGACCAATCCATCCAAGCCAATGCATCTCCATTGTTATATGCTCCCGTACCTCCGTTAAACCCCATCCAAGATAGGTTAGGTGCGTTATTAAGCATATAATCTAATAAATCATTAGGGTTACCCTGATAGTCATTATCAGTCGAATATAGAATATAAGCAGCTGGTGCTGATTCACTAGGTGTTATTGATGGTGTCACTGTTATACTTGGTGTTATACTTGGGGTGATTGATGCCGTTGGTGTAACTGTATTTGTCGGTGTTACTGTAATTGACGGAGTAATTGAAGGCGTAGTAGTTACTGATGGCGTGATTGTCGGAGTAATCGTACTTGTTGGTGTGATTGAAGGTGTGATTGTCGGCGTAATAGTTACTGACGGTGTCGTTGTGATTGAAGGTGTAATAGTCACTGACGGTGTCGGCGTGATTGAAGTCGTTGGAGTAATTGAAGTTGTTGGTGTGATTGAAGGTGTGATAGTAACTGATGGTGTCGGTGTAATTGAAGTTGTTGGAGTGATTGAAGGTGTAATAGTTACTGAAGGTGTCGGTGTGATTGAAGGTGTGATAGTAACTGATGGTGTCGGCGTGATTGAAGTTGTTGGAGTAATTGAAGGCGTAATAGTTACTGAAGGTGTCGGTGTGATTGAAGGTGTGATAGTAACTGATGGTGTCGGTGTAATTGAAGTTGTTGGAGTGATTGAAGGTGTAATTGAAGGTGTAATAGTTACTGAAGGTGTCGGTGTGATTGAAGGTGTGATAGTAACTGACGGTGTCGGTGTGATTGAAGGTGTGATAGTTACTGACGGTGTCGGTGTGATTGAAGGTGTGATAGTTACTGACGGTGTCGGTGTAATTGAAGTTGTTGGAGTAATTGAAGGTGTTGGTGTGATTGAAGTTGTCGGTGTGATAGTTACTGATGGTGTAATTGACGGTGTGACAGTCACTGATGGCGTAATTGATGGTGTTGGAGTTGGTGAAACTGCAACATTTACCGTTGTGTCGACCTCACACGGAGAATCTGAATCTACCACATATATATTATGTGTTTCATCATCCAAAAAAGTGTATCCATTTAATAATTCTGTACGGGTTACACCCGAAGCTATTAAATTGGCAGGTGCGATTGTGGTGTGATAAATATCTACTAAAGAAATATCTGTTCCAACTGTTGTCCCTGTTAATGTTACGTACCTATCTGCCATCTTAAATAGTTTTTTTGACTTTTTTTATAAATAGTTACCACTTTTAAAATGTGTGAATAATATTCTATCTATTTTTATGAATTAGTTGATGGTGTTGGTGTTGGCGTTGGCGTTACAAACACATAACTACCAGAAACAACTAGATTACAATCTAAAGAGGTTACTGATGACGAAATTTCTAACGTACAACTCAACTGTCTACCTGAACCCACAACTACTAAATCACAGTTAAATGACGGTGGTGTCGATGATGGTGTTACCGTAACTGAAGGAGTTACAGTATTTGTAGGTGTTACAGTATTTGTAGGTGTTACAGTATTTGTGGGTGTCACGGTGATGGTCGGTGTGACTGTATTAGTTGGAGTTACTGTAGTTGTTGGTGTGACTGTATTAGTTGGAGTAATCGAAGGAGTAACACTATTTGTAGGTGTAACACTATTTGTAGGTGTAACGGTATTTGTAGGTGTAACGGTATTAGTTGGAGTAATTGAAGGTGTTACAGTATTAGTTGGAGTAATTGAAGGCGTTACACTATTAGTGGGTGTAATTGAAGGTGTAGGTGTAGGAGATAACCCACTAGTCGGAGTTATTGTTGGTGTTACAGTACTCGTAGGTGTTACGGTAACTGAAGGAGTTACAGTATTCGTAGGTGTTACGGTACTCGTAGGTGTTACGGTAACTGAAGGAGTTACAGTATTCGTAGGTGTTACGGTATTAGTTGGTGTGACTGAAGTGGCTGGTGTTACAGTATTTGTAGGTGTTACCGTAATTGTTGGTGTTATAGATGGTGTCTGTGTTTGCGTAGGTGTAGGTGTTACAGTATTTGTAGGTGTTACCGTAATTGTTGGTGTTATAGATGGTGTCTGTGTTTGTGTAGGTGTAGGTGTTTGTGAAACAGGCGTACTTGTAGGTGTGGGTGTGGGTGTAGGTGTTGATGCCCTACCATTACACGTAACCTGTAAATCTATTTCTATTCTTAAGTCGACAAACGCCCCACTAGTTGGGTCAACATCTCCTTCGCAATCACCAGCAATAGTAAATACATTATTTAATATATCTGTAGTATACGTAATCCCACTAAACTGACTTAATAACCCATTTACCACACTTTCCCATTCATTATCTGATGGAACATCATTTAGTGTATAACCTGTGTAGAATTCATTTTCTAATGTCTGTCCAATTCCATAACTTCCACCTGATATTGTCAATACACCTGTAAATGTCGCTTGGGTTAATTCACATCCATTTCCAGGTTGATTTAAATCTAAGAATGCCTCATTAAGCATTTCATAAAAACCTCTCTTACCTTGAGATGAGGTAGTAAAATCTTGTTCACATAGAGTATTAATTACGTAATCCTCAACATCTTCACTATCACAAACAACTGTTGTTTGCTTTTGAATGGTACAACCATCACTATCAACTACAGTAACACTATACGTACCTCCCGATAAACCAGAAAGGTAATTTTGGTTGGTAACTCCGTTGGACCATATTATTGTGAATGGTGCACTACCCTCAACTATTTCTAATGTCGCAGTGCCATCATCACCCGACACACAATTTGTACTATAAAGTATTGCTTGTACCCCACCAGTACTTTCGGAAATAGTAAAATAGTTTAAGTTAACACAACCGTTATTGTCTGTTACAGAAACCTCATATGAACCACTATTTAAACCTGTTAAGTTTAATGTGTCACTATTAGAATTAATATTATTATAGATGGTAAACCCATCACTTATTCTTTTGACATTATAACTTAGAGGGTACTGTATTGAGGTACTTCCACTACTAACAACTATATTTACTTCACCATTATTTGTACCACATGTTGTACCTGTAATTTGTGAAACATCAATAGTGAATTTATTCTCATTCTCAATTGTTTTAGTTGTGGTATATTTACAACCACTATTCGATGTCACCTCTATGGTGTACGTGTCTGAGGCTAAATTATTGAAGGTGTGTGTTTGTGATGAACTACTAGCACTTTCACTATATCCTGTATTACCCGTAATAGAATACGTTACAATACCTGTAACACCTTCAATGTTTATTGTAATTTCACCATTTTCACCACAGTCAGAATTTTGAGATAAAACTGAGACCACAGAAAAACCAGCGGTAGATGTTAGTGTGGACGAGTATGTTAAATCACACTCACCCGAATCTTGAACGTATATTGTATGTGCACCTGCACATAAGTTGTTTAGGGTAAATGTTTCTCCACCCGACTGTAACTCACCAGTACTCGCTGAGAAACTATAAGGTGGGGTTCCACCTGTAATAGTAAATGTTAATGAACCATTACAATTAAAACAGTCAGGTTGTGTACCTGTAACTGAAGAAACACCTAATGAACTTAAATTACCTACAACAAAGTTTTCAAGTTTTGTACATCCATTACTGTCTGTAACAATTACACTACCATTTCCAGGTGGTAAATTATCTACTATTTGTGTTGTTCCACCATTAGACCATTGGAATGTATATGGTGGAGTACCTGTTAATCCTGTGACTTCACCGTACCCATTATTAAAGTAATTACATGGACTAGCACCTGTTATTGAAACTCCGAAGTCAACATTATTAGATTGACTTACGTTTACTGTAGATGTAGTAATTTCTTGACCTGTACCGTCAGTAACCACCGCATAATAACTAGATGGTATAATACCACTGTCGAATGAATATGGGTTGATGTCTGTTGTTACAGTTTGGAAAAGAATACTGTTCTGATACAAAAGAATCGTATAAGGATAGTTGTTACTATCTCCACTGATTATGATTGAACCAGTCGTATCGTTACATGGAACATCTAAGGCTTCTATTTCAACATCAAAACAATCAGGAATTATGATTTGTAGTGTTGTTAATCTACTGTTCGGTATTGTAGAGTCACTTACATTAAATACGTAAGTACCTGCAACTAAGTTATTAAACGTAAACGGACCGTTACCTGACGTATCAGGTACTGTACCCGGTGAAGTGTTCTGTATTAGGTATGGTTTTGTACCCCCCTGAACGTCTATGAAAATAGACCCTAAACTACCACAGTCAGGTGTCGCTGAGAATACTATTTCTAACGGACCTTCGTCACAACTAGGTACACATTCATTATAAGTCAATGTTATTCCTGAATAATACGCTGAAGTATCAACACAGAACGTGACACCAAGTGAAGAACCTCTTTGTGTTACTCCACAACAATCAACAAAAGTATAATCACCGTTTGTTTGACCTGAAACACATCCAGGTAAATTAGACGCCGAGGGTGTCGGTGTTGGGGTATTTGTCGGAGTTACCGATGGAGTCGTTGATGCACATATACACGACACATCATTACAATAATCAGGAAGTATCTGACTCCATTTTAAAATTAATTGGGGAGTACCTAACGTTTCTTGAGTAAAGTAATAACATGTCCCACCATTATTAAATCCATACCCATTAGATAAATCAGTACTATCTAAGAATTCATCTAAACTATCTCCTACAACACCTGAAGTAAAACTATAAACTGTAGGGTCAACCTGAATTCCAAAATTCTTAAGACCCGCACCGTTTTGGTATTGTATCGGTAGATTTTGGTATGACGAGGTATTAGTGAGTGTCGAGTACGGGTTATTAGTTGTTATTAAACTGCAGTTTATATTTTCGGGACCTACTGAGGTGATTGATTCACCATATTTAGTTTGAAACTCTGTTCCCGAAATTGTTTCACCTTCTACCGCACCTAAACAGTGTAATGGGAATGGAATTCTAGCAGTGTTTGAATCAATTACAGGATAAACCAAACCATTAACTCTACCTCCAATTAATTGTATATCTCTCCATACTTTTAGGTAAGCCTCATAGTCTGCCTCGAATCTGGTCGATGGTTGATTTCCTGCTGACGGCTCCCAATATTGTGGTTCACTAACTGAAGAATATAAACTAAAACCATCTACAGTTAAATTAGATTTTTGTATTCTAGGATGATATAGACCTACTGCCCCGTCCGCCTCATCTGCAACTAAAATTACAATATAGTCACTTATACCACCATTAAAAGTACCAGGACCTGAATTTGCGGTATTATTTAATTCCGTATTATGGTCAAATGGTACTCCGTTAGTACGGGTATCATTTATACCTGTGGCAATATTTTGTCCTCTGTTAATTCTTCTATAGGTAGTGTTACTATCATTAAACTCAGTAGATTTAGGTCTACATTCTCCAGAACTATTTTGACACCAACCACTATCAGCTATTGAAAACTCCACCACATCAGAAGAGTCCGAACCAAACTCATTTATCTGTTCGCTCGTTGACAATGTACCTCCTGTCATTGAACCCAAATATGGGTATGAAGACCACCATAACCAATTTTCTCCGTTATTTGAAACTGCACCTACAACACCTTCATATAAATTGCCCCCTGATAGGTCACCGTCTGAAACCTTCTCATCGTACCATTCTCTTATACTATCAGAAGCTTGTGTCGCACTTGCCTCATCTAATGAAGTTCCGTCATAGAAAACAAATACTTTAGTTTCTGGTACTGGCACTTCAACCAATAATGTATCTGACCTATCACAACATGCAGCTGCTTCCCATACCTCAGTTGTAACTTCTGAAGGTGTTACTGAAGGTGTAGGTGTTAGAGTTTGTGCCGGTGTTGTAGTAATAGACGGTGTAATAGACGGTGATACTGTTATTGTAGGTGTTACTGTTGGTGTTATAGTTGGGGTTGGAGTGTTACTTGTAGTACTACTTCTAATACATATCCCGTATGAAACCCCATTCACGTATGAGGTTAATTGTGTGTTTATTAGTGGTCCTAAATCTACTTCAAGTTGTTCTTGTAGTGTATTATACGTTATACCCAAAATAGGATAATAAATAAGTGAACCGTCAAAATAATCTAAAGTGATTATACCTGAATTACCACCATCTAAAGCAATTAATTCAGTTTCTTGGTCGACATTCCCTTGACTATACCTATCAATTATGATTTTATCAAAGTTAATGGGAGCATTTAGGTTACCTGGGTCAGGTAAATCTGGTGGAAGTACTTGTATTAACCTTGTTTGGAAATATTCATTAGTTGCCGTCCCATCCCACGACTCTTTTAACCAACCACCAATAAAATCTGAGGTACCTGAATTACAAGCGACAGTACTTAATGTTGGTGTAGGCGTAGGAGTGTTTGTTGGTGTTATAGTAGGTGTAACTGTATTACTTGGTGTTATAGTAGGTGTAACTGAATTAGTTGGTGTTGGTGTTGGCGTCCCACATGTCTGACAAAATCCTGATGTTGGACCGTTGATACAAATATTTGGTAATAGTGTATCTGTATTTAATACTGGAGTACCTGTACCTACATTTCCTTTGTAGTTATAACACTTTTCGTCGTACTCTAAACCATAACCCAATGTCGTTGTACCTCCTGAGTAAACAATAACTATAGTGTCTGTCTCATCACAACAATTTTCTAACTCATATAATTTATAATCAGTATTACAATCCCCACATCTTGGATTTGCACATCCATCTGTGTATATATTAGTTTCGTAAATAAAGTCTACAGTACTCCCACTTTCAGAGTCACCCGCTAAAGATGTGAATGTATAACAAACCGAGTTAAACACAAATGAATAACTATCTAATACTGTAGTGTCCGCAGAAACTGAAACCACTATATCAGGTAGATTTAAATTTTCACAACAACCCGAAGCATTCCAATAAACTAAATCAGGATTATCTCCAACAGGATTTTCATCACAAGAAGTTAACGCAATCTGATTTGATATATCGGAGGCAAATGTGTCAAAATCTGCGGTATATGCTAAATCAGGAGAAGAGGCTAATGTCTCAAGTTGACCTACATTAATACCACTACCAACACCTATAGTTTGTATTTTAACCTGAACACCATTACTAAATAAACCTAACGTCATTTGTGATGTTAGTTGTGAAGCACTTAATGAAGCTAATGAACACGGAACAGTAACGTCAGAAATTTGTCCATCAGTAATTAATAAAATGTTTTTTTCAGCACCTAAAGTAGAATTACCACCGTTTAACATATTATACGCCTGTTCTAACGCATTACTTACTTGTGTTCCCCCACCGTCAGGTGACATATTATTAGCGGCATTAACAAAATTAGTATGATTATCTGTTAAGTCTATCACCTCATCAACATTACCGCAACTAGACCACTTAATAATACCAATCTTAACCTCACCACTATCCATATTACCCTCCAAAGAGTTTGCAATATTTACAACACCTGTTTTAATGTCATCAAAATCACTAACAATACTTCCTGATTGGTCAACAAGTACTACTATATCTTGTAGTCCACATCCCGAAACTGTACAGTCACAAAAACCTGATAAACAAATGTCATCTATGAGTGTATCAGTAGTTATTCCTACATCAACTCCGCTGGTATCACCTTTATATGTGTAACATTTATCGTCGTATCCTAATCCCTGACCTTCAGTAGGTGTACCTCCAGAATAAAGTACTTGTATTTTATCTGTTACGTCACAACAATTTCGTAAGAATATTTTTTCTAAATTAGAACAACTACATATTGAGTCGCTACACGCATTAGTAATTATATCTGTAGGTAGTACGGTATATACCGAAGAACCGCTAAACGTGTCTCCTGTTAAACTGTTAAATGTATAACAATTTCCATTGTAAACAAACCCATCTGTAGTTAACGTTGGTGTTGTCCCCGTTTCTAACGCGACAACTATATCGGGTAATCCAAATGTAGTACAACAAGGTGTAGACTCATACCAATTATATGAACTACCAGTAAATGGATTTTCCTCACAAGAGTTATCGGCAATCTGACCTGACACATTATTTACAAAATCATCAAAATCGGTAGCACTGAATTGAAAATTAGGTCCTGAAGAAAGTGAATTTAACTGTAAGTTATTACCATTAGTTATGTTTACAGTATATATTTTTATTGAGACTCCACTGTCGTAGGTCCCTGCTTTCATCTGATTGGCTAGTTGTGAGGTTGACGGTAATCCACATAACTGATTAGTAAAATCTGAGATTCCTCCATCAGTAATTAATATTATACTTTTTTCCGCATTTAAATTATCGACATCTAATAAATCATAAGCGTCTGATAAAGCTTGTGACGCGTATGTTCCTCCTCCGTTAAATGGTGCTGTGTCAACTGCGTTAGTAAAGTCTGTGTGGTTATTTGTAAGACCAATTACTTCTGTCGTACTACCACAGTTAGACCACCTTATCGCAGCCATTCTCACTTCACCAAGATTCATTCTATCTTCTAAATCGTTAGCAATCGCAATAACTCCGTCTTGCATATCTTGCCAATTCGCGGAACCAACACTTCCTGATTGGTCCATCAAGACAACTATATCTTGTGGATTACAGAAACCTAAACACGTATTACAATCTGAATATTCTGTAATAAGACTCTCAACATAGATTGGTTCCGTGGTTTCAACTTCACCCAAATAGGTCATACAATGTTGTGTTCTATCCGCAATTTCTAAATTCCAAGTACATCCAGTATCTGCAACAATTCCAGTACACGTAGCTGTTAATCCTGTACCATAAACTACATTAGGTAACTGACATGAACTCTCACTCGAAAGCGTATAAACAACGTCGGTATTTCCTACATAACCATTAGCAATATAGTATGTTATATCCGCAGTCGTGATACACCCATCTCCATTTATATCAATAAACGGAGCGTCACAGCTTGAACTATTAAAATGGTAATAAGCCGCTACATATATATCATTTTTTGTAATTTCAAATGATGAGTTCATCATAGGGCTTAAATCACAAACATTATTAATAACTAGTGGAACTGTATATTCAACACTACTATAAGTGTATGCGGTTATTCCATGCAAATACGGGACAATATCTGTTGATTCTGACGGTGTACACGCCGAGAATTTTTGGGCTGTAAATAGTGATGCGGATGTGGTTGGTGTTGGTGTCGGAGTTGTACTAACCGTAGGTGTTGGTGTTTGTGTGTTAGTGGGTGTAATTGTGACAGTCGGTGTTACTGTCGGTGTTAATGAAGACGTAACTGTCGGAGTAGGGCTTGGGTCAGGACATTGAGGACAGTATGGTCTTATTTTGTCACATGAAGATTCAAAGGTACTTACAAAATCTATTGGGGATTCTGTGGTAGAATATCCAATAAGTGTATAACAATTTCCGCTGTATTCTATAGCATTGTCATTAGGTCCAGGAATCCATCCATCGCTTAAATCAATACCTAAATATATATCAGGTATTTCAGTTGTCGGAGTGCCATTTGAGTAAAAACAGCAAGACCTAAATATACCAACTTTATAATTATTACAATTACAACTCGCACATACATTACTTATGATATCACCAACCTCAATTACTGCCGTTGTTCCTCCACTATACAAATTATTAGGTGGATTAAATAAACTGTAGCAATTTTCGTCTAAATAGAATCCGTCATCTGAACTATATGTATATGAATCAGGTATTGCCACATATACATCAGGTAAGAAATTATCACCATTAAAGTCACAACAATGTTCTGCCTTATAAAAATCAAATGACTCTCCGTAAAATGGATTTTCATCACATCCAACATCTGCCACTTCTTGAGCCACTGTAGTTTCCCAATCATTAAATGTGGCAGCTGAGAAATAATTTTCTGAACCCGAAGCAATGTTAATTAACTGACCTGGACTACCTGAGCTTATATTTACGGCGATAATTTTAATAGAGTCTAATGTCCCATAAAAACCTAATTTCATTTGTGAGGCCATTTGTGTGGCACTTATACCACTACAACCTGTATTGTTATAATCGGCTAAACCTCCGTCAGTAATTAATATAATTGTTTTATTTGAATTTGGGTTTGCATTCGAACCCTCTAACTGTGAATAAGCCGTGTTGAGGGCTGTTGTAGCGTAAGTACCTCCTCCACCGTAACCTGCTCCGTTAACTGCATTTACAAAACTTGTGTGACTAGTAGTTAAATCACTTATTAGGTCGACACCTCCACAATCACTCCACTTATACGCACTTAACTGTATTAATCCTAAGTCCATTTGAGATTCTAACTGATTAGCAATCTCCACAACCCCATTTTTCATTGATGTGAAATTAGATGAGGTCACACTACCTGATTCATCTAAAAGTATTACAATATCTTGAGTATCACAAGTAGCTATACATGATTCACAATCAGTAAATCCACTAACACCAGTAACTCCTGCTGTTGGGTTGTTTATATATGTATCAAAATAGCTAAAACAATGAAAATTACCATAATCATCTTCAAATAAAATACTATCTTGACCCGAATAAGGACTACCTGTTGGGTACTTAATAACTATTATATTGTTACTACCGTCAGTTAAGGGTGGTCTAGTGTCGTCATCACACTGTCTATATTCATTAATGTTTACGGCCGCTACTGTATTACCAATACTTGCTTCACATCCTTCACAATCATCAAACTCAACAAAAGTACATTCGTCTGAGTTATACTCTTCTAAAACTTCATCCGTGTTTTGTTCTATATAATAACATCCACTTTCAATACCTCCGCACTCCACAGACCATGTCTCACCAACATTTAAATTTGTTGTACCTGTAAAGTTGACCCTATATTTAAGGTTACCGTCACAACTCTGTAATATATATTTAGTAAAACTCATGCTGTACAATTAATACTTATGTTGACACCCGCATTTATTTGTAAATTTTTATTAGTAAAATCGTTATTACACCCAATATTTGACACAGTTATCTCACTACCGTTTATACTATAGTCTAATCCGTCTTGAGATAAAGTACTTAATGAGCTTTCGACCGAAGATAACCACTGTTGACTTGAAGGATAGTCCCCACCTCCATATCCCGTATAAAAAAGGTCTTTTCTTAACAAAGTACCACTTAATCTAATATCGACATACCACATACTTGTCAACGTATTTAACGTACAATCACTAACATTATAACCTTCACCCGCAACCGCGGTGTTAATACTATTTATAAGTGTTGTTTGTGGGTTAGTTAATCCGATATCACAGTTAAGTGTTTGGGTGACACAGTCAGCTCCTAATAATTGACCGGTAAATGTACATGGTATACATGGAATTGGTACTAACTCACATCCTCTCTGTCTTCTCCATACTACTTTTTGTCTTTGTAAAACATTATTTTCCATTTTTTGACCCCCCATCCAAATGGTAGATGCGGGAATCATCTGTTCAATAAGTTTCATCCAATAGTCACCAATACCATTTGTGAAATCAATCATTTTTTGGTAAGTGTACTTATTTGACGGTATACCTACGTTTTCTTCCGACTGAATATATTTCCAATAAACCGATTGTAGTGTCGGGTATCCCCCTCCTTTACCGTCAGTTATTGTTTGTCTATTTCTAACGTTTATCATATTACGATAGAACGTCTGAGCAAATTCAAAGAAAGTTTTTTCTTTCGGCTTTGGATTAATAATTGTCCAATCTGTACCTTCAGGATAAGGGTACGGTGAAGTCAACCCTGTAGATGGGAAAGGGTAGTCATATTTTTTTGACATATCCCATATGTCATATATAATACCCTGACCCATATTTAACCCTAAGTCAATATTTTTTCTATTTAAAACCAATCTTTCATCATCGACAACATAATAAGCGTTATAACCCGCTTGAGTGTTTCTTCTTAATCCTGTTTCGTTATCGGTCCAAGATTTGTTATTATCCTTTATAGTAGTGATACCAAAACCCAAATCCATATATGGGAAATGTCTAAACCTATTAAAATATTTTTCACCGTATGTGAAAGGTTCTAACGTGGTTTGTACATCAGGGTTTTGTCCCGTAAAAACAGAATTATCGGTATCTATTCTAACGGGTGCCCTATGTTCGGGTGTTTGTTCATACCACCCCGAACCCTTCTCAAAGAATATGTCCTCCGTTGGTGTCATAGCTTTCGGATAACCGTACTCGTCGACAGGATAATCACTTCTTGTACTATCTACAGAAGTTATTGATAATTCTGTGGTGAATCCTGTGTACTGTACACCCTCAAAACTAAAAGTTACGTTAGGGTCTAATACAGGGGTTTCAGTTGTTTTGGTACCACCTGTTATTGTCGCATATTCTTCATTGAACCTATCTACATTAATTGGTCCGTCAGCCAAATATATGGTCTCATTAAACTCAATTAACGCCTCAGGAGCACCTATCATTCTCATCAATGCCTCTATTGACCTTCTCGTTCCCTTAGATTTGAATAGATATGCAGAATTTAATATTAAATTTCTGTAGTATTGATAGTCTAATTCAGTCGGTGTTTTATCTCTAGTCTGTCCAGGGTATATCGACTGATTTTTAGTCCCGAATATACTTTGTAAGAAGTCATCATTAGTTATTAAAGATATGTTAGTATCCCACCCTAATGTCTGTGCTAAATTTTTTAACAGTTGTGAAGGTATATCGTTTTTTACTGTATAGTTAACCGAATTCATAAAAGCCAATGCGTCAATGAACTTTTTAGTTTCATCAAAACTTCTACCATATAACTGTAATACCTTCTCCACTTTTTTACCCTGAGTATCGAAGTCTTTAAACGCCCCTGTTGTTAAAAATCTTGAGATTAAGTTTGACCTAAACTCGTCAATGTCATCTGCAATGATGTTTAACCTCTCCATATATGATTCAAACTTTCCTGTTCGAATATCTAAATTCCAAAAACCATCTAATGGCCAAGTTACTTTTTGCCTGGTTTTATAGAAGTTACCGTCTTCCCCCTCCCTCATAAACTCAAATTCAGCAGTATATTTAGGAGATACCAAACGGTTTAATAAGAAGTCTTCAACTTCATCAAATGCATCTTTAAAAGCCTTCTCGGTTTCAAACTTATTTGGTTTTAATAAAATACTCTTTGTTGAATTTACTTCACCGCTAAATGGGTTTCCTTCGACTACCACAGTTACGGTACCCGCCGATAACCTCGGTGAAGCATCGAAATCAACAAATTTATATTCAGTTTCTAAATCTTCGAGGAATAGAGCGTATTTTAAGAAATTTCTTGTTAAATTTCTTAATGGACTAACCTCCAAAGGACGAACAGAAATATTACGGTCCGCATTTTCAGAATAATCAATGTCAAAAGTATTCTTAAATGTAGTAACGTCTAATTCAAAAGTTGTTAGACCTTCAACATTGTCATAAGTTATGTTATACGCAGTATACCCCGTATTTAAACCGTAATAAATTTTATCTACCTGAATTGCTGCAGGAAAATAATTTATTACCTTAGTAATAGACGATGAAAACCTTTTCCTTATTGAACCATAAAGTGAAAAATTAGTTACTTTAGATAAATCAAAATTAGGATATACTCTAAAATTTTTGGCCATAATAAGTTTAGATTCTTCTAAACTATTAAAATCTAAATCGTTGAGGGATATCGGAGCAGAGAATACTCCCGTGTCAAAAGTTCTGTTAACCTTTTCAACAACGTTAGTGGTAAACTCAAAATTTCCTTGCGTAAGACCACCACCATCAATCAGTTGAAAACCTACAAGTTCATCTGAAAAAGTCCCCCTAGCATTAGGGGGAGCAGGTGGGTATCTATATTTATTGTCGGCCATTATCCTGTGATGTTTGTAAAGTTTTTACTAAAGTCTATATTACCACCTCGGTCTTGACGTACCTCGTATAATAGATTATTAAACTCATCACGAATTTCATATAAGTTGTATTGTTTGTAAATGTTAAGGTCACTATCATATAATGTGTAGACACCATCTTCAATAGACTTGGTCTGATTACCGTAAAGAGCAATAGCCAACGTATCTATATCATGTTCTGCCATTTCTATCTCAACACTAATCGGATTGAAAAATGTATTCGTAATTATAATGTTTTGATTTGGTTGTCCAATAAATGGAGTAGCACTAGGTTTGTTGGAAGGTGCACTCGCGGGGGATACTGTACAAAAAAGTAAGTCACTACCACTTTCCACATATCTATATCTGATAGATTTTTGTGAAGAGTTTGTTAGGTTAGTGACCACGGGCTCACAATAAAAAGAAGACGTTATTATTCTATAAAAATTAGTTATTTTACTACCATCGTCATTTAGGTATTCTACTCTGTGACCAACTAGTCCCTGATTAACAAATCTATTTCTATATTGTGAAGGTACCTGATTTAAATCAACGATAATACCCTTAACATTAGGTAATGAAGATAAAACTCCACAATCTGTTATCGTAGTTCTTATCTCCACAGGTCTAATATAAAGTGTGTAAATACCTATCTCGTTAAACTCGTCGGCAGGTAATTTTAAATTATACATACCTCCTAATATCTCCACATTCGCATTACCACCAGTACTGTCATTATGAAAATAAGGCGTTAAAATTTCAGTCGCATTTAGTTTTTTTAACTCAAAATCGTTAGTAACGTCTCTTGAGGGGGTGTAGTTCAGTATTATCTCCACATCTTCGGGAGACATATCTGATGGTCTTGTTGTTCCGTATGTTCCTAACGCCATTTTACTCTTGTTCTTTTATTTTAAAGAAACCGTATCCATAAGATACTAAGTCTCCTATGTTATCGACTTCTCCGAGTCTCTGTATTCCTTCGAAAGCAGAAATTTTACCTCTATCAATAAATATTTGGGATTGTATTTCTGGCGACGATACTACTCCAAATAATACTTCTTCTTTAGTAATTGGTTCTGCCGTAATCATATCATCAGTTAATCCACTAGATTCCATGACAAAAACAGTCTTTTTGTTAGGATAATCAAAGTAATTTACGTCCTGTATCGTATATGCGGTATATGAGTCCGTAATTTCGGTGACTCTACCGTAGTTTTCATTTCTTCTTTTTACGACAACAGATGTGTCATATTTTGTTGGTCCGTATAGTTTTAGGTCAGTTAGTTTGGATGATGTGTAACCTGATATGTTAAATGTCTCATTACTAGTCTGACCTGAAATAGTATTATTAGAATCTCCTGTAAAAATATAATTAGCATTAAATGAAACATTTGCCCAATTTCCTGACTGTGGTGTAAAAGTAACCTCGTTAGGTTCATTATTAATTTCAGTAGGAACATTAGGTAATGTCACTTTTTTATTTATATTTGTAACCCCCCATGGATTTTTTTGTGTTAGTTTTATTTGGTAAGTTTCATCAACGGTCGGATAGGTATGTTCCATATAATCAGGAAAAACTGCACTAAATGGTTCAACTGTTCCATCTCCCCAATCAATTTCATAAGTAGATAATTTTAAAAACTTTTTAAACTCATCTGATGTGTTATATACTTTAATGTTATATTGATTAGTCGTATCTCCACTTACTGAAAAATTACTCACCACGTCTTTTTGTAATATAAAACCATCAAATCCGCTATAAAAACCCATATCATCGAAGGTCTGTTTAAAAACTATGGGTATGGTAAGTCCTGTTAATAAACTACTTCCACCTGTACCACCACTTAAAACCGCAGTCATTGCAGAATATACACCAAAAGTATTCCCACTATAGGTTTTTTGGAAAACATCACTTTTAAGTGATTCAGGAGAGACTTTTATAAAATATTTTTCTTCATTCATCACGGATTCATATATTCAAACCATTTTATTTCTGAGTCAGTACCTACTCTTTGATTTGTCTCAACATCAAACACTTCATAAATGTATTTTTCTGTGTCTAACTGAACTTTATAGTAAAAAGACTTACTTTTATCGAAGTTGAATCTATCAGATATTGAAGTTTGTCTTTTATTTAAAAACCTAGAAAATTGTCCTGTTTTCGCATTAAAAAACTTTGCACCCATATAAAAAGTATCGATGTTTATGTAGTTTGGGTCCTTTAACCAATATATAAAGTAACCCTCTTTATCCCCAATAAAGTCTAAAACAAAATTTGGTTTTTTTATCCCTACATTTGGAGGAGCTACAACTGGTGATGATTGTTCCGAACTACCTATACCTTGTGGGTCATTGTTAATATCACCTCCTGACCCTTGAGTTTGAGGCGATATAGTAGGTGTAGGCGTTACAGAGGATGATGGTGCGGGCGGCCAAGGTGGTGGAGCTGGAGGTAATCCCGATGAAGAAATACTCGGTGTTGGTGTTGGTTCTATACAACCACATCCAGAAGTCCCCATTTGATTAAGACTACTAATGTAAATATTTAAATCAGGGTCAGGTATTACTGTTCCGGTATCTACATTTATAAGTTCATAACAAATACCCGCAAAAGTTACTGTGTAGTTAGTATTTGGGTAATTCATAGAATTAAACACATCAATATCTAAATCTCTATATACTATTTGTGAGTTACAACTACTGAAGGTCGCTAAATATGAAGGACCGAACGTAGTGTTTGAGTCTGTTTCTATTTTTTTATCGTCTTCAACTATAATTCTTAAACCTGAATCACCTCCTCCAGGTGCAATATCAGGTTGTGTTGGTCCGTTCACAAAAGGGTTTGATGTTATCGGGGCAGTATCTGAATTTCTAGTTTCTCCTTGTTGTGTAGGTATTATTATCGTTAAATATAGTTTTTGAGTCTCACTATCTGACGTATCATAAAGGTCTAATTTAAAGAAACTTCTCTTAAAAGAATTTACATTGTAGTAGATATCGGCATCTGTAAAACATTCTCCACTAAAATTAGGGTTTTCAGTAAAAACATAGTCGTTAACATATATTGAAGTAGAGACGGAAGTCTCATTAGCTATGTCAGTATTTCTGTTATAGAATGAAAATTCATATTCAATCGATGACTTTATCTCGTTATTTTTAATCCAGTCTTTATGTGAGTATCTAGTCACCTCAAAATCCTCAATAGGGTTTATCACTTCCTGCAATACCTCATCCTCATACTTGTCTACCAAGTCATCTCTACCAAGCATGTCGTTTTTTATCTCAATGGGAATATTGAGGTATCTATTTCCTGTTTGTATGTTGAATCTGTACTTATTCACAGTCATCTATTAATGGTGAGTAAATCACACTATTATAATTATTTAAATCTTTCTCCATCGGAGATAATAAGAATGTAATATTAGTGTATGGGTAATGACATCCGTTTAAGAATGGATGATTGTATCCATTACCATCCGTATCTATAAAACCGTATGGGTATATGTCTCTCCATCTCCACTGATTATCATTTTTTGATAAAAATGAGTAATCAGGTATTAAATCAACCTTATCTACGTCTCCCGTTTCTACATAGTCAGAATACGCGGCAATAGGGATTTTATAATGTGGTTTGTATGAATAACCACTAGGTAATGTATTAATACTATTGTTATCAAATATCTGTGGGTTATATGATATTTTATGATTAATATCACTCAATTCAGTTTCGGCACCTTCGTAGTTATTATATTCACACATTGCACCCATAATCTCATCACCTTTACTTAAATTTTCGTTATAGTAAAAAGTGGTGTCATTAATAGTGTATTCACCAAAGGGTATATTATCTCGATTACTGTAATTATCTACATCCCACCAACTGTCAATTTCATCTTTTAAAAAGTTCATACTCCACCCAACTTGTAATCCAGTATTACTTGGGTTATTACCTAAATACGGATTATTAAACCAACCCATGTATCCTTTATTAACTATCGTAACAAACAACTCCGTTATTGGTCTGTCTAAATTATCTTTTAAACCACTTAAATCTATATCTTCATCGAAAGAAAACCCCACGGTTAATGACCCATCCTTAATTGATGTCCTTTGTACATTATTTGGTGTCAGTCCCGAATACTCTAACTTTCTTTTGATTGGGAATGGGTTGTTTTCAAATCCCATCTTGGTTACGTCAGCGTTGGTGGTGTCTGTCAAAATTTTATGAACTTTAACGTAATAGTTAGACGTAGTCTCTTCTTTATTATTAATGTCACCAACCCTTCTAAAATTTCCAGTGGCGTAGTTACCAAAAAGAACATCTTCAAAACCATAATTAAAGATAGAAAACACTTTATCTTCATTACCATATGAGTTATCACCTAAACTATAAACCTCAAAGTATCTTTTACCATCTATTTCATCCTTTGTATAAATCCAATCACCAATAGATAGGTTATGTTTAATACCACAATAGAAAGTTATTAGATTTTTACCCAAATTTTGTCTATTAAGTATATAGTACGGTACCCCATCGGTAACTACAAAATTATTAATAGACGTACCACTACTAAAGATAACCTTATGTTTCATAAGTTGGTCCTCTTTATTTTTATAACCGTAAGAAACATAACTAGTCCAATTATATGTCGTTGCACTTTTATTAATAAACGGGACATGACCCTCAATTCCTCTTGTTCTATAAAAAGTAAATTCATCATATTGTGGATAACCCTCCCATATAATAGAACCGTTTTCTAAATTATTTAACTCATTTGTGTAGTATAAACTATTCTTAAATGGAGTGTACTGAGTACCTCCCGATATTACATTATCGAATATATTCGTAATTTTACCCACTATTCTAAACTTATTAGACTTTTGTCTTTCATCGTCAAATTGTTGTTCTAAATTTAAAATTTTGGTTCTGTCTCCCTCAACTTTATTTCTTCTATTACTTTGTAAATCCACATCAATTCGCATATCGGAGTTTGAGGACCCAGCAAAACGGTCCTCACCCCTAACAATCCGAATTTCGTTAGATTTTTTATTACTCATTCTAAGTTAAAAATATATTTCTTTATATACCTATTCATTGCAGTTTTACCTCTTCTTAATCCAAAGTAAAAATGAAATGGATTACCCACTTTAAAGTTACCTTTAGACAATCCGTCTGATAGTAAGTCAGAAATTACACCACCAGAGGAATCTTCACAACTATTAGGACTATTCAATGGGAATGCGTCAAGTTCGGAATCACTACTACTTCTATTGTAAATATAACCCATTCCGTATCCTGAATTAGGTTTCATGTATTTCCCACTACCATTGAAGAAATCATCCCCTTGATAGGTAGATGCGTATATACATGAAGTTTCCCATGTATTTTGTTCTGTACCGAATAATCCATTATCTTTTATCCTCCACATATAAAAAGGTATGACTTGTGAATTAGGATAACCGAATGTGTTAGTAGGTCCTTCAACTTCAGTACCGAATGTCGTCACCCCGTTCGTTATAAGTCTTCTATTCTGAGTATTAGAACTAAACCATATTCCAAACCTATCGTCCTGTACGGTAATACTATCTTCATAGTTACCGTCAAGATACGGTATAACCCCAAATTCACTGTTTATACTTATCATTTGAGCAAAATCACCATCGACTCTTGAATCAAAGGGATTGGTTATGAAATCAGCAAATGCGGTACCGTCTGCTATTGTATCAAATTCTCTTGAGAATATCGCCCCCACACTAGCGTCTCCAGCACCTAATAGTTTCTCTAAGAAACCTGCATTCGCAAGTCTTGATACCGCGAATAAGTTTATAATAGTACTTATATCCTTATATGATGATGACGTAACTAAATCAATGAAATAACCCTCAAACTCAGGTGAAAATGATATTTCTTTAGTAAATTCATCTCTCGGTCCTAACTCCATAATTGTGGTAGGACTCCATATGTTTTTTTTGTTTTGTCCTGTATAGTAACTTCTACCCGGTTCTTGCCCAATAAATTGATTACTCTCATCATCATACGGAGTACTTCTATAGAAGAATGAGTTGGTGTCAGTATTAAAGTATATTGGACCCTGATTCTTTCTATTATCCCAAAATTGTTGTGGGTCACCACAATACCTATACCTTCTTGGTTCATTATCACTATTAAATAATGTTTGTTTTTGTATTGCAGGCATGTATAAGGTTCCATTTAACCAATTATTTTGAAACATTTCTCCAATAATTCCTTGACATAATGCATACATAAACCTTATCCTAGCTCTCCATTCAAAGAGCATAAGGATATCTCTAGGTATCGAGAAGATAACCCTCTTAATTACGAATTGATAACAACCATTTACTACGCGTTCAGGACCTGTCCATACTTCATTTTCACTTAAATAACAGGGACTCGATATGTCAAAATTTTCTCCGTCCCCTTCGTAACAACCTAAAGGAACCATTCCCCCACAACTAAATGAAGAAATAACATTAGCTACGGTTGGGTTCGCGTCTTCTAAATCATCTGCAGAATTACCACTACTGTCTGCAGAACCTATAACTTCACCTTCAGGTGTTGTAATAACACCGTCATCACTTATGAAATACGTTTTTTGAATATTATTCATATGTAACGTGTACCTTCTGAACTCTTTAGCGTCACTTTCAAAGTTTTCAAAGAAGTCACTCGACGGTAATCTATCTGAGCGAAATACAATTTTATTGGATTGTGACATCAAAGTGTGTGGGACTCCATTAGGATACGTACCATCATCGTTTTGTTCGTAATTTTTGGGTAAGTACAATGAGGAAACACTTGATATTCTATGTGAATCCGTCCCTAATTTTCTACGTTTTTTATTATTAGAATTACCGACATAATTGGAATATTGGTACCCACATCCTTCAATCCTTTTTTGCATCCAAGGGTTTAACCCTGATTCAGGAAAATTGTCATCGGGTAAACTTACACCAAATTCGCCCATGTAATTTGGCATGGCATCACTTATTTGACCGTCAAGTGAACAGTATTTATTAAAACTATATGTTTCAAATGGCTCCCACTCAGACGCATTCGGTGTAAATGTATATGAAGAGTGATATAATTTGTTAGCATCACTCCAGTTACCTGACCCTCCTCCGTTATTCGAAGAATTCCACTTTAAAGTACTAGTACTATCTATTTCATAGTGAGGTGTAGGCGATTCACTATTTGTCCACCATTCATCACCGTTACCACCCCCATTAGGTTGAATCGGTATATTCATATAGTAATCTCCTTCGACTACCCTAACACCATTATAATCGTTTTGACCGTCGATACCGAAACCGAATAATTTAGATAAATCATATCTCATTTTCTGTCTCGGAGTATATACATCAACACCCCTTACAACAAAGGCTATGATAATATTTTCATAGTTATCGTATGATTCAGTCACCTTTAAATTAGATATATACCCTTCTTCTTGAGAAGCGTCTTCTTTACAATTAATTTTACTTCTATAAGTCCTTACGAACTTTTTCAATAAAGCATCGTTTTCATATTCCTTTAATAACGTACTCATCTCGTTCAATGTCATCGATGTAAGTACTTGAAAGTATTCAACTCCACTTTTAAATGTATAGTAGGATGTTTCACCCGTATTAATTAAATTTGCATATCCAACACCAGACTGCCCATTAGCCTGAACATATGGAACCTCCACTTGAGTATATGCGTTTGGGTTACCGTTAGTACTTCCTGTAATAGACTCGTTACCGAATTGGTTCCCGTTCTCATATGTACTAATATTAGGGTCGTTAATTTGATTTAAATCGTTAAAGGTCATTAACCCTCCCGTAGTTATGGTCGTCTCTGGGTCAAATAAGAATACATTACACATATCTGTCCAAGGTGCACCATTTTGTGGTCCAAAGTCGTCATTAACACAACTAACTTGTATTCTATTTGTGGTCTTTCGTGACGTATAATTAGACCCTCCTGGCATGTTATTAAATAAACCATCCATACCTGAATCACCAAAATACATACGTCTTCGATTCATTAAGTTTAACGCCTGTGCCCAAGTGGGGTTAAATTGATACGCCCATCTTATCTTATATTTCTCATCATATACGTCTTTGTAAATGGGATAGGCTGGTGACTTATACCATTCAAATTGGTCGTTATGATTACCACTGTTTGGTACGTTAGGGTCATTTTCTTTTATTATATCTTTATAATAACTGTTATTGTCATCTCTATTATCATATCCCGAACCAAGCATCCTTTTTGATAATCTAAATAAGTACGAGTTCGAAAGTATTTCTCCACTACCGTAATCATTAATACATGATTGATTAAGGTCTCCGTCATACACATAAGCGTTAGTGGATGTCGCATCTATAATCGCTCCGAAAGCGAAATTAGCTTCAGTTTCAGCTGCGGACTGTTCCTGTTCACTACTGTTATCAGTGCTCTTTGTCTTACACTCACAAGCTTCACAATCAGGATACGATAACATAGGTAACGCAATAGTTTTAAACGGGTTTTCTCTTGGTAATGGAGTTAGTGTTGCTTTTTTACAGTCTAAATTAACACCTGGTATCCAAGCAACTGCTTTACATAAAGCATATATAATACCGTTAATTAATAGGATTATAATGTTTATTATGATTCTTAATATCGGGTAAAGAAGCGCAAGAACATGTGAGATTATAATTAAAGTAATTAATGGTACTGTTATAATACTTAATAAAAAGTTAAATATGAAAATGAAAGGACTCCCACTTCTAACGGCGTCGTTAACTGGTGGCGTGTTATTAAGTGACTTACAACTATCATCGTTAATCTCTTTTATTCCTAAGTGTTTTTTTCTATTGAATCCCCATTTAAACCTGTCGATATTACTTGCAACCGTATAAACTTTATTGTAATTAAATTCATAAAAACTATCATTGCAATTTATTGCGGAATCACTATCATAGTAATCATCCCAATTTAAAGAAAACGCGTAAGATTTATTTCTTTTTTCTTCCGATGGTAAATCATCAGTCGTAGTACCCGACCAACCATACTCTTTTATATTAGGTACAAGGAAGTTAGCTCGTATAATATCTTCTTCTAACCCACCTTCATTTTGATATTTTATTTTAAACCTGTATTTACCCTTTGTCGGAATTCCGTTTTTTGGGTCTATTGAAATTATCTGCTCCCCAAATTCATTTGTGGTCACATAATTTAAGTTCATGGGTAGGTCTATTAACCAAACACCCTCATCATCAATTACGTTTCCCCCTTCTTCAAGTTTATATTCTTCTAAAATAGGTTTACCACTAAAATCAACATCAATTGTTTGTCTAATCGCCAATATCTGACCGGGACCTGTCTCTAAGTTACATAAACCACCTACCTTATTTTTTGGTTTGCAATTGGCTCTTAGATATTGGTCTTTTACTGTTGATAGTAAAGACCCCATGAATATTGATGTGGGTTTTATTTCAATTCCTTCATCTCTCAAATCAAAATCAGAGCGAGTCAATCCAACATCACATAAGTCGTTCTCACCCCAAAATGGATAAACTTCAATTTCTTTAACAACATTTACTAATTGTGGTAAACTATTTAAGTCTTCACTTGCTTTAAATTGTTGTCCGTTGAACTGAGTTTCGACACCTCTACCCATTCTAATTAAATCTGCGGGTCTTAATGAAAACTGTCCAATATTAGAAAGGTCTAAGTCCATAACTATTTTTTGTTGACCTAAAGGGACACCAAAAATCATAAAATCGCCAGATTCGTTAGTCTTTACCGTGTATTTATAATACTTTTCATATACTTGTAAAACCTCACTTCTTGTTAGGACATCGTCTCTAGATGGAAATGTTCCTGTCGGTGTGTGTCCCCCATATTCTTGCTCATAAGGTAATAAATTATACCTATATCCATCTTCATTCTTATCAATTACTTTCTTATAAGGGTAAAGTGTAGATATTATTGGGTCATTAGCATCTTCATTATCCAATGGGACAAATATTGAAATGTTGACGTTTGGAACTCCAAAACCTCCATTAACCACTACCCTACCAGCAACAACACCATAATCCGCACAAAACCTATCATATAAATCCTCTTGCCTAAACTTTAAGGATAAAACTTCTAAGAAATCAAAGTCCTGGTCAATATTGAGTCTAACTTCTTTGTCGACCCCTACTTCTGTTCTAAACCTATATGATTTTGGCATAAAATACTTTTAAGATAAATAGTTATTCATCTTAATTTTAATTTTAAAAAAATAAAAGTATATGGATTAGTTATGAGAACTCTACGTTCTTAAGTTGTTTGATTCTGACTTTAATGTCTTTTTCAGGAAACCTTATCTGATATATCTGATTAGGTTGTGCAAAAATAGTATCATCTATCAACTCAATTTGTTTAGTATCTTTATTAACATATCTTTGAGATGTCTCGGACGATGAGTATTGACCTCCCGTTTTATTAAACACTTTTAAATCGGCTAATGTACTTACACCTGGTATATCTTGTATAATTCTTCTAATGTCAGATATATTAACATTTTTACCTAATAAATTAGTCATCGGTGATAAGTAAGATTCGACACTATTAACTATACTAGTTACGACTTGTCCTTGGTTTTCTGTGGATGTCATAGCGACACTGAACTCAAACTCTAAATCAATTACATCCGCACTCCGTATAGATATATAATCATTTATCATACGATAATTAGACAGATAATTTGCGATATTATCTTTTAATGTGTTAGACACATTACTAGTTAACTTTCTGTTTGAATCGTATGATAATACTTCAATTTTTATCTTATTATCTTCTTCAACAATCGCAGCCTTCGCAGGTGCACCAAATCTACTCGGCATAGTTCTTATTAAAGAATTATAATCGTTTATAGTTACCGCCCTTTTTTGTGCTGAAAAATTATAAGTTACCATATTTCTAACCTCTTCTGTCGTCGGTAAGTCACCACCTCCAATAGCCGCGGTTACATTATTACATCTTAGACTTTGGATTACATTCTGATTAATGTTCTGTGATGGTCCGTTTACCGCAAAATTTATATTACCGATTTGATTAATGGTATTAACCCCTATGTTTGATGTCGTACCACCTCCGATTCTATATTTAACAAATAATGTAGTATTCGCCTTAACTGTTTTACCAAGAGCAATATTGTTTTGATAATCCTGTAACCTTAATGGTATACCCGTTCTTGCAAACTCGGCAAGTTGGTCGTCAGCGGTTACAGTAGCGCTCCCAAATTGAACTCTACAATATCCCTCAGGTGTGTATTCGGATATGAATCTATTTTCAGTCTCTATATATTTTCCGACTTTTATACTTGGGTTATCTGACGCTTTACTTGGGTCTTCAACAAATACCGTATTTTCTGCTAACGCATCAACCTCGTACCATTTATCGGGTGATGTGATAAATTCATCATATGTCGGAGGGCTAGAATAGGATGTCCCATCTTTTTGAATTAAAGATGTTATACTTATTACATTCTTTTCAGGTAAGAAGAAATCGTAAAATGGTTTTACATCGTTACTATTAATTACTTTTTTGAATACCTTCGTAGTTCCATTAACAACCACTTCTCTTTTTGTGATGGTATAATTTACTATTCTATTATTAGAATCAAAGTTCGGTATTTTAGTTCTATTTGGAAACCCCTTACTATTATACTGAGTACTAAAATCAATGTCATCTTGATTTTCGAATATCTGCCCAGCACCTGTAAACTGAGAACCCGACCTTATAATTCCTAAATATCTACTGTCTTCTTGGTCTCCAAAAGCGGGTACTGTTATAGAAACGTCAACTAACGCGATTGACGGTCTGTTTCCAGGTATTTTTAGTCCGTATGTCCTTGCTATATTATATATAGATGATTTTTGTTGTGCATACTGTAGGACTGTCTCTTGAACACTTCTGTCGATGTGATAGTGTAGATTATCTCCAATCGCAGCGTTTAAATCTAAAAATACTGAATAAACTGATGCATCATTAAAATTATCAATTAATTCAGGATAATATTGACGTGTAAAGTTAATAAGGTCTTGCCTTAGTCCTTCAAAATCTCTATCTGTATATGATATTTTACGATTAGCCATTTACCTTAAATATTAATAATAATGAAATCTCTCGTATCAAATGTACTATCTTTGATTGAATAGTCTATTTTAACTTTGGCTGTGTACTCTTCAACCCCCTCACCTGCGGTTCTAAATATATCAAACATTTCATATGTTGCGTTCTGGTCCTCAACGTTTAAATCACCTATAGGACTCTTATCATCCTCACTATAAGGTTCAATTGTGATGTCATTTATCTGTAGGTTAGGTATATATTTATCACACGCAATTTGTATATCTGACTTTATTGCGTCAAATGTAGGTCCGTCCATAGGTTCAAAAATAAACTCATATATTCTAGTTCCAAAATCAGGTAAATAATATCTACTACCCTTTCTTGTTAATATTAAATGAAGTAAATCTGCTCTTACTTCTTCAGGTACATTTTCAGTTAAGTCTAAGTAAGTACCATCAGTACTTTCTCTAAAAGGAAAATTTACACCATAAGTTTTCTTTATCGCCATAACAATAAATATAACTTAGAATATTTTTATAAAAAAACCCGTGTTAAACACGGGTCTTTTTTTATCCTTCACATGCGACACATTGTAGGTCATTTAAATTCAATTTCTTTCTTGCAAATGCCTGAGCCGAGTTCATAGAGTGTTGGTAGTATAGTGTTTTAACCCCTAACTTCCATGAATCAATCAATAACTTATTAACATCTCTTGTCGGCATATCAGGTGATACCATTAAGTTTAATGACTGTGACTGGTCAATATAGTCTTGTCTGACCGCTGCTTGATTAACTATTGATGATTGATTAATTTCTGCAAAAGTTCTAAAAACATCTTTTTGTTCATCACTTAAAAAGTCTAAGTGTTGTACCGAACCGTCTTTCTTTTTAATTGTATCCCACACTTCTTTAGTGTCTTTTCCCATTTCAATTAATAGGGTTTTAAGTATCGGATTCTTAATAGTGACTTTCATTTTAGCAACATCTTTAACATAACAATTAGACCATATCGGTTCGATTGACTGAGATACTTGACCTAAGATAAATGCTGATGATGTTGTCGGAGCAATTGCGTTAAGGGTGACGTTTCTTCGTCCATAACCCTTAAGATAATCAGGTTCTCCAAATTTTTCAGCTAACTCAGAAGATGCATTGTATGATTTTTCTTTGATGTTTTTAAACACCTCTACGTTCAACCTTGCACTTTCTTTAGTGTCAAACCCCAACCCTTTCGATTGAAGTAGTGAATGCCATCCTAAAACACCTAATCCTAAAGCTCTCTGTCTCTTAGCGAAGTTATACGCCTTCTCCAAGTATAAGAATGCCCTATTACCTTCAATAGAACCATCAGACTTTAGGTCTTCAATTTTAGTCAAGAACTCAGTAACAACCGCGTCAAGAAAGTAAGTCATAGTTTCAACCGCGTCAGTATCTTTCCATTCGTCATAATGTAGAACGTTCATAGATGACAATACACAAACAAAAGATTCTTCTTCTGAGTTGTGAAGTGCAATTTCAGAACAAAGGTTAGAATTATAAATTTTAGCCCCTTTGTCTCTATACACATCTGGAGAGTTGTTATTCATAGTATCACTAAACATGATATATGGATAACCAATTTCACCTCGTCTCTGAATTACTTTAGCCCAAATAGCCCTCTTCTCTTCGTCACCACCAATCATTTCGTTCATGAAGTCATCACTAACAGTCACCGCATGTGTTAAATCTTGAATAGGGAACCCTTCGGTACCGATTTCAAGAAATTCCATAATATCAGGGTGTTCTACAGGTAGATAAGGTGAGAAACGACCTCTTCGGGTAGCCCCTTGTGATATATTATCAACGACACTTTCGAATAAATTCATAAAGTGAACAGCTCCAGGTGCTTGTCCGTTATCGGTAATATACGCTCCTCTTTCACGGATATTTCCAAAATAACCTGACGTTCCTCCACCCATTTTACTCATTTCACCAACTTCCGCTTGTGTAAACAAAATGGATTCAATGTTGTCACCAATGTTAGACCCAAAACAACTAACGGGTAGACCCCTCTTTTTTCCAAAATTAGCCCAAACAGGTGATGATAACGAATACCATCCCTTACCCATATATTCATAAAATTTATCAGCAAATCCTTCGATTCCTAATATTTTCTCTGCATGGTCTGCAATTGTTCTAATTCTTTCTAAAGGTTCCTCTCCCTCACTCAAATACCCTCTACGTAAAAAGGTTATGGATTCTTCATTAATCCAATCAAAAGGTTTTCTATTTTTCATTTTTTATATCGTAATTAAAATAAGTCGTTTGACGTAATCGATTTTGATTTCTTACTATAATTAATACTTCTCTTATTGAAGAAATCTGTATGTTTTGTTGTTAAAATTTCATCATCAAACCATTCAGTAGTTTCAAGTAATGTTTCATTTACGGTGAATATACTATCGATACCAATTGAATTTAATGATACGTTAAATCTGTGTTTTATAAACTCCATAGTTTGTTTTTTCGTTAGGAAGTCTAAATCTCCTTTCTCAAAAATCCAATCAACAATCTCGATTTCTGCGTCACACGCTTCCAATGTTGCGTCAATTAAATCTTCAACTAACTCTTCTGTCCACCAATGTGGATTTTCCTTCTTAATTAAGTTTACTAAGTCAAATCCAAAACTAGCATGAATATTCTCCTCCTTAGACGTCGCCTCGACAGCATTACTAATACCCTTTAACATATTTTTGTGTTTGTTAAATGACATAATAACTAAGAACTGTGAGAATAGTGATACGTTCTCAATAAACATCGAGAATAGTATAACAGACTCAAAGTATTCTTTGTTCTCAACACTTTTTGAGTTTGAAATAGATTTTTCAAGGTATTTAATTCTTCTTCTAACCGCAGGCACCTGCAATAGACTTTCAAATTCTTTATTCAAACCTAATAACTGTATTAGGTGTGAGTAAGCATCAGCGTGTCTTACTTCTGACTCTGCGAATGTAGCCCCTACATTACCAATTTCTGGTTTTGGCATCCTTTTATAGATGTCCCCCCAAAATGTTTTAACGGAAATCTCAATCTGAGAAATTGCTAACATCGCTCTCTCAAGTGAAGTTTTTTCTTTTTCGTCTAAATGTACTTTAAAATCCTGTATGTCCGAAGTAAAATTAAACTCAGTATGTACCCAGTATGAATGTCTAATTGCATCAACGAACTCATTTAACTCAGGATAATCATAAGGTTTTAAATTCACTCTTTTTGAAAATATGTCGGGTCTATTTTTAGCCCTATATACAATGTACTCTTTCGCCACTTCGTTAAGACCGTTATCCATTAGTTTGTTCTCAACCATATCATGAATATCGTCAACATGTGGTACTCTTTCTTTATCATTTCTAAACAACGCCTTCTCGGTAATACGAGCAATTTTCTCCGCCATTACCTCATCGACTTGGTTAGTACTCTTCATAGCTTTTAAAACCGCAACTTCAATTTTATCAGTTTTAAAAACAACTTTATCGCCACTTCTTTTTATTACATAGCGCATATCTTTCTCTATTTTATTCATTAGATTCTCCATCTTTTAAGACAATTAATTAAGATTTATTTTCTTTTTGTTTCCTTTTTTCAAGAAGTTCACGGATTCTTTCTTTGTTTTTTTCCTCCTTTTGTTCTTCAAGACCAAGGAACGTAACACTTTGTTCAGTATCAATTTCTAACATCTCGTTATCAAACTTACAGTTTTCAAACACAATACCATCTTTACCGATACGTGATTTAGTAATCGCAATGGTAGCTAAGTTCATTTCTTTTTGTTGTAATGATTTAGCTACTGAGATAATAACGTGACCCACCTGTGCCTTTTTAATTGAACCTCCCATTTGGTCCGTGGTAACAACCTCAGAAGAAATAGAACTTCTATTTCCTTGAGTTGCCGTCCAACCAACTAAGTTCAATTCGTGACACATGGACTCGAAACCTCTCATAACCGAACCTTCACTTTTCCATTCATCCCCTAAGTTCTTATCGGGAACAACACAATCGATATAGTCTAAAACGACTAAATCTATTTTTGTTCCCTCAGCAGTCATCTTACGAATCTGATTCTTAATCTGATTCATTGTAAGGGTATCTGATGGTAGTTTTTTAAGAACTAATTTGTTAGGTGCATTTTCTCTGATTTCCTGAACTTTATTTATTACTTTGTCTTTATGCATTGACAGTAAATCGGGTGCTATTTCAGTCCATAGAGTAAAATGTTTCCTTTGAATAATTTTAGGGTTGTCCTCAAAGAAAATTTGAAGAACGTTATATCCTAAGTTGAACGCGTGGTTTGAAATCTTTGTGAGGAAGGTAGATTTACCAACACCCGTTGGTGCTAATATAACCCCTATTTCTCCTTTTGCCATTCCACCTTTGAGTAGGTTGTCGATACCCGGTATCCCCATAGGGATTGGGTGTCTAAAGTCTTCTTCGAGTACCTCTTCAAGGTTAGTAAAAACCTCAGAAGTACCCGTGTCTACTTCCCCTACTTGTAAAGCTTCTCTCACCATTTCCTCCAAGTGGTCATAAGACTCAAAATCACCTTTATCAATGATTTTTTGAGCCCTAGACATAACCTTCTGAAGTTCTTGTTGTTTGCAAAATTTAAGACCTTTTTCCTGAACGAAAGTTTCTCCATCAGCAGGAGCTTCTTTAACTTGCTCTAACATGTCAAGAACCATCTTCTGAGCCATAGGAGATGAGACTTCTGACTTAATAAGTTGTTCAAGGGTATTGTATGAAGGTGTATGTTCATACTTTTGGTAATACTCCTTTAGAACCTGCATAATCAACTTAAAATACTGATTATCAAAGTATTTAGGTTCAATCACATCAACAATAGAAGTAGCAAAGTCCTTATAAAGAACGATGTTATTTAATAACTGAATTTGAAATGTGTTTCCGAGATATCCGAAATTTTTTTCCTTCGACATGTTAATTGTGATTACTAATAATGTGTCTTAATAAATATATTCAAGAAAGGGTATATTCCATATAATTCTGTGTCAATTTGTCAGAAGAAAAAACTTCAGTCAAGGACTTCAGAATGGACTTTAAATGAGGTCTTACATCAACCGTGTACCTAATCTTAGGTGGGTATCTCTTCCCATCCCAACCTCGATGCATGATAACTTCGTCATTGTATTTAACATAGATGTTGAATACCTCATCATCATCAGTCATGGAAGTATCTAAAATTTTTGGGTCAGACATAATCTGATACTGGTTCTCCAACATGTACCAAATTGTTTTAGACTTCAAATCTCCGTGAATTTTCATATATACGTCATTAACTGCGTCAGCCAATTCCATACTATTTTTAGCGTCTACGTTAAATCCTTTAACATTGTAGTATCTCTGTACAATGATGTTGTCATTCAACGTGAGTAGAAACTCCATCTTAGTAATGTCATTTTTTTCTTTACTCATTTTTTGTTTTTTTTAATTAGTTTTTCTAAATCTTCTTTTTTCTTTTCTTGTAAGTTTCATAAAAGGTGTCAAGAAATACACCCATGCGTTGTCTGTTTTAGGTAAGTACTTAAAAATTCCGTCATTCATCATCATTCTCATAAGATTTTGATATCCCCGACCTTCAGGGTCAATATCTTCTTTATAATAAAGTTCAACGAGTTCCCTCGCTTCGTCAGTTAACAAAGGTAAGGATAAATCTACTAAACTTTTATTAATAACGTAAAATTCTTCACCATACACACCCCTTTTTGTTTTACCTGATAGTAAATTCTGTAAAGCTCTATTATCTTTATCATTTTCGTGTAGTTGCTCACCTTTTTGTAAAATATCGTCAACACTAACTACAGAATCAACTATCTCAGGAAAAAGTTTTACAAATGTTTTTTCACCAAAATAATATATCCCGTCAATATTATCAGACTTATCACCTGATATTATTTTAAATGTTGTAACATTCTGATGAGGTATGGATATATCTTTAAGTTTTACCTTATCACCAAACTTAATCATTTGTTTTTGAGTCGGTGAATAAACTTGTACCCTTTCGGAAATTAATTGTGTTAAGTCTTTATCCGCTGAGAATATTGTTTTGTTTTCATCTTCAGATATTTGACAGTAGTACGCTATCATATCGTCCGATTCATTACCATCAACAACAACCTGACGAATAAACATCTCTTCCAAATACTCTTTTACTCTCTTTTGCTGCCAATTAAAAGACTGTTTTTGAATATCGTTTAGTCTGTTATAACGACGATTCTCTTTGTATTCAGGAAAAATCTTTTTCCTTTGAATAGAGTTGTCATTACCATCCCAAAAAACAATAACCTTATCGTAGTTGTAATCGGATATAAAACGTCTAAGTGTATTCACAAAGTGGTAAATCCCACCTATATGATTACCCTTATGGTAATATTCCCGAACACCGTGATATCCAATCTTAAATAGATTGTTACCGTCTACTAATAAGGTTTTTGTCACTTGGTTTAAATTACGCGATTAGACTATCTTCTTCTAACTTAAAATCACTACCTGTTCCAATAATATCTTTCCAATACTCAGAATGTTCTGACTTGTACTTTTCAATAGACTTCTTCTCTTCCGTCGAGTCTTTACCCGCTAAGAATCCATGAGCGGTTACAAGTATTCTACCGTCTTCATATCCTAATCCATTGATATGGTTTTTCATTACCGAAACTTTTGTTCGACTAGCGAACTTTACTTTTCTCTTGTCCTTTACTGCCGTAATCTTCGTAGTTCCCGCATTCTTTTGATTACCAAACAAGAATACCATGGATGAGTTCAACCAAATTGCTTCACCACCCTTCGCCTTGATTTTAGGTTGTCCAAAAGGATTGTCAGGGAGTTCTACCCATGGTTGATTAACAATCACCAAAGTGTTTTCATGTTTAGAGTCAGACCTACGTGAGCCAGAGATTCTTTGGTTAATTCCCATACCAATCTTATCTGCAAGAACTGCGGCGTTGTGTTGTTTACCTCCTTTACCATCATAAGTCATCTTACAAGGTACAGAACCTACAGAATCCCAAAGAAATAAAAGGTCATAATCTAAATCACCTGTCTCTTGTGCGTCTAACAAAGAGTTTATATAGTCAGTAATTTGTTCAATGTATTCAAAATTGTTGTTAAAGATGAAAAATCCATCCCAATCCAATTCTCCTGTTTCTTCATCCACCACCTCTTCACATTCAAAACCCATAAGTTTTGCGTGGTCAAATGACCATTTTTGTTCAGTGATAATAAATACAGGAAGTACACCTCTTTTCTGTGCGTCAACCGCAGCTTTAACCAATGCGGTGGTTTTACCTGTGTCTGAATGACCCAAGAACATATTAAGATGTCCCATAGCAGGTCCTGGTACCCCTACTGCATCCAAAAATTCAGTACCCAAATCATAAAATCTCTGAGGTTTGAATTTTGCAGAAGAAGAAAACTTCTTCTTTATATCTTTAAAATTTTTTTTCTTTATTGCCATTGTATTTCGTATTTTTCGTTACGAAAATTTCGTAATGAGAAAGATAGGGAAGCGTTTAGACTCCCCTATCTGTGGTTTTGTTTTTGTTAGAAAGGAAGGTCTTCGTCAACCTCCATTTTTGTTTGTGGGTCTTTCACTTCTTCAGTAGTCTCTGTCTTAGTAGTTTTAGTACCACCGATAGTTTCAGTGGTATCGTCACCATAGACAAACTTCTTAAGTTCAGAGTCCCATACGGGTGTCTCACCTCGTGCGACTGCCTCAAGATACTCAATAGGTCTTTGTGCGTAAACGTCAGACCATGTCATACCGTCTTCTATCCATTCTTTCATTTCGTCAGCATCTCCACTTAAAGGACATGGGTCGTCATACATGATTGTCTGAACAATGGTGTATTCAATTCCTGAATTAGTCTTAGATTTAGAAAGTTCGACGATGAGGTCACGACCTTCGTTACCATCAGTAACATCTCCTTTTGCTCTCCAAATAGGGATAATTTTATCGAGAATACCCTCCTGCTTATAGTTGTCTTTAAATCTCCAAAACTTCACCCCATCTTCTTCATTGTCTCGGTCAATGACCTTTACAATGTAAAACTTACGAGGTCGGTATTGCATGGCCAACTTCTTATCCGCTTCTTTACCTGTAGACATAAGTTCTTCATATACTTCAGTTAGCGGAGAACGTTCTCCATCATTTTTTCCTGGGTCGTATAATTTAACCCATCGTCCATCAACTTGTACTTCGTGAAACCACACTTCCTTAAATGGTGATGAACCGTCAGGAGTGGGGAGTATTCTAATTCGTGATTGTCCTGATTTAGTTCCTTTAGGTAGATATGTAGTAAAGTATTTTTTAAGACGTTCTTGTTGCGTCATTCCGTCTCCGCTACCGCGAGACTCTGTGTTTTTTTCGTACTGTGCCAGTACTGAGTCGAGTGCATTTGCCATATTTTTTTCTGTTATTCGTTAAATTTTTATCTGTTACTCAACATAAAATATAACAACGAAAAACACTAAGTCAAATAATCTACATAAAAAAAGGACCATGTTGATGGTCCCTATTTTATTCTGATATGTCAGCACGAACTATTAAAGTTCCCTCCTCTGTTGGGTGTTTTTCAATCACCCACGTAATACCGTTCCAGTCTGTCCATTTTTCACCAACTTTAATTGTACTCTCCCAATACTTTATAGGATATTGTCCGTCCCAATATGTGGGAATCATTGCGTCAAATCCAAATTTACTAGGATTTTTATATACTTTTGTTGGAATTGTATTATAACATCCCGAAAATAAAAAAGTAATTAATATTAATAGTATTTTATAATCTATCTTCATCTTCAAATGGTTTATCAAAAGACTTTTTGATATCACCATCCGAATAACTTTCAACATCGTCAGAGGTTAAGACGTATTCGTTTTTACCTGTTTGTTCTAACTCATCTTGTTTGTCCATAAAGAAGTCTGTTAGTTTTTGATTATATGGATAACTATCAAGACTTCTCAACTGTAATTTTTCTTCGGGTGATTTTTGTCTATATTTTTCAACTTTTTGTTCTAAGTCGTTAATCTTATTTAAGATATTATCCATCTCCCCTAATTTAGAAGTTAAATCCTCTAACTTACTAAACATATTCTCCATATACTCATCTTGTTTGTCAGAAATGTCTTTCTGAGTCGTCACTAAATCTGTGATGTCTAACTCCTCAACTCCACCTTCATCAGTAATATCTACACCTTCATCTCCAACAACTTCAACATCTGGGTCACTATCAACATCTACAGGCTCAGGAACTTCCTCAACATCCGTTTCGGTATCTACACTCATGTCCAAATCTTCATCACCACCTTCATCAGGTAGTGGTGGTAATTCAGTATCTTCCTGCTCAACGATATAATTAGTTATCTTATTATATCTTTCAATTTCATTTATAATTTTTTTATCTATAGACATTTTTCTAATTTTTAACCGTTTAATAATGTTTTTACACCATGTCGTGTCTCAACTTTCATAGTTCTATTAACCTTCATAGTGTTATCAACTCTTTCAATTAAACCATCTCTCATTCTGACGGTATAACAATCTCCAGTATCTAAATCACAAACTTCTTTATAACCATCACCATTATCTCTTTCGGTAATTCTACTATCTTTTTGTAGGTAGTCGTCTAATAAATTTTTAATATTCATTTGTAATCTTTTTATATAAATATGTTTATTGTTAGGAATATTCAACTTTCTCCTCTCTGTACCACAGATTTAAATATATCTAACCACTGTTCATAATTAGTTTTGAATTTTTCGTTGGTCTGCTTTTGATAATTAACCTCTTCTATTATAGAAGACGCACTTCCGTTAATTGTCGGATTAGAATAAACATTACTCATATAAACAGTTGTTAAAGTTTTAGGTAATTCATCTATAACTGTCCCTTGTTGTAATACATCGTATATTGCATCAGCCATAGGTCCAATTGGGTTAAGTGTTGCTCTCATAAAATCTAATGATTTTTCGACGCTATCAAATGACGCTATTGTTGTTAAAATCTCACCGTTTTGTACGCAAACCTGTGAATCGAAGAATTGGTCTCTATTAGTCACTAACATATCCGTTCTTACATCCATAATATTGTTATTATAACAATTTTCTCTGATTGACTTATTTTGTGTTGCTATTCCGTATATTAATGTCTTTATCTTATCACTTGTAAAATCTTTACTGTTAACATAATCAATAACTTCTTGTGCCTGTAATGGTGTTTTTACCATTTCGGTAAATGGTTTTTGAGGATATTTGGTAATTTCTTGCCCTTTGTCTTCTGGTGCTTGTGAGATGTTTTTCATCTTCGTTAACGCTAAATCATTTTCCGTCTCTCCTGTTTTAGCATTTGTTTCAATTTGTCTTACTTTTTCCTCCCATTGTTTTAGCAACTGTCTATTAACACTAGCAACTAACTTATCAGGTGGCGATAAAGCAAATTTTGGTATTCTTACCCCATCAAAATTAGTGGTAAACCCTCTGTTACTTATATTATGAGTTACATTCATAATTAAATACGGACCATAAAATAAAGGTACGTTTGTTAGGTTAAAGTACATCGTTGGTTGTATCATAGCATTACCCATCGACTGAACTTGACATGTATAACTTCTAGTTTTGTAAAAATTGTACAGTGATTGAGATTGTTGAGCCACCTGTTGACCTGACGCTTGTGAACCCATATCTGACAGAACTTGGAAAGTTGGTCCTATATTTTTATGTTGATTCATGTCTATAGAGACTGAGTTAAATACTCCTTGGTTTCTTTTTCCGAAATCCACTTGGAAACCCACACATCTATTACTATCAGAGTAGTTAGTTTTATTTGTTTGATTTTCTCTTAAGGGACAGTCTGAAGGGTTTGTTATATCAAATGCGTCGTCACCTTTTCTAAAGGTAGTATTCTGTCCCGTACCTAAATTAGAGGACGGCTCACCAACATAAATACCAATCATTCTTGGTCTACTATCTCTAGTGTCAACTTCCATAAACGTACCGAATAAGTCATTAGGTATATCTTGTGGTAATGGTTCACCTTTCTTAACTCTGTCATTTCTACCATAGAAATTAGTATATGCAGGTGTTGGTATAAATGTGAAATTATTTTTTTGGTATATTTGACCGAGTAATCCATAGACTGACATCTTATCACTTCTACCCGTTATAAAACCTTCTAATTCAGAAATATTTACAACCACCTTGTCCCCTACTGGTCTGTTTGCTCTATCTAAAAATAAGAAGTCTTCAAAAATAGTTCTATTTTTAAAATCTTGTCCCGCCACCCATTTATCATTAAGTGATTGAAATGTTTTCCATAGTTCAAGTTTTGGTATATTTCCATCTATCTTAGAAAGTCCTAACGATTCTTCCGTAATTGATACTGATGGTAAATCTCTATTCAATTTTATAAATATCTGATTCAGTATGTCCTTTTGAAAATTCTCTTGTTCCGCAACGTAATCGTTAATTTCGTTTATAAAATTATTTTTATTCATCGTTTGGTCTTCCGACTTTTTAGATGCGTAAATTTTTATAATAGGAGATAATAACTGAACATTACTTTCAGTAAATTCAAACTCCATATCAACAAAAAAGTCAGTTAGGTATGAACCATTATCTCCATACTTAAATCCTTCTTCGGAGAAGTCCCCCACATATTCATACATTGCCTTCCACGCATTCGGATAAGATGATTTACTTGACCCTAAACTTACACCACCCCCTTCGGTAGGTAATGAACCCTGTACGTAGTTTCCAAAATTATAAGGGTCTTCAATTTTTTGTGACGCTAATGTTGTTAATGAACCATAAACTTTATTATTGTATTTCGATGGGTTTCCAATCTTAAATATAATATCTTTATTTATGAGTACATCCAAATTATAGTTGATAAATTGTTTGCTTTGCGATTTACTTAAACTTTTTAATACATTATCAAAATTTGATTGTGTATTAGGAGTGTCAACCATTAATAAAGATTTTAAAACTTCATAAATATTTAAATCGTATTTATATAAATTAGGTCCGTTATATAAACTTTCCTGATTTTCATAAACCGCTTTCCACCTTATTACATCATCGACCGAAACTCTCCCACCCTCATATTGACTTTTAATCTCATCACTTTCCAAGAACTCTTCAAATGTTGTATTTCCTCTGTTAACTAAAAATTGTTTTTTGTTTGGTGGTTGACAAAAATTTAAAAAGTGCTCTTCAAATAAATCTAACATGTCTTTAGTAAAGACACCGAAAATATCATCTATTGATGAATAAGTTAAAGAAGTATCATTACCTAAATTAAACGCTTGTTCATTTTTATTTTCAGGATTAATATGTTTTATATATTGATTAGGATTTGGTTTATCAATCATTTCATTTGAAAAGTATCCGTAGTTTGAAGATGACCATAACGTCCTCACCCCTCCATTATAAATCGATGGATTTGTTGTTACATTTTGTTTGTGATTACCAATCGCATCAAAACATTCAAATCTTGCTTGATTAAATTTAGCGTCACCAAACGAAGGTATCATTAGTACCTTATTTTCTTTATTCTCTCTAAAATCATAATTACCTAATACATTAAAGTACTGTGACCATGTATTCATCTGATAATCGGTCTCAGGGTCTTTAGAAAGTTTTATTTTTGTTTTTGATGTCGTCCCTATTTGTAATCCTTTTTCAGTTTGAGCACTTTGTAGTTCTGATGATGAATACGTACTAAACACGTCTTTTTTGGTGAAGAAGTAATAAACGTCATTCATCACTTTAGGGAAGAATCCGTTTTGGACTCTTGTCGATTCAAGGTTTATCGTGACGTTCAAATCTCCCCCTAAAAATGCGGGGTCTCCCTGATTCGTCTGTATTATATCAGTAAATTGTTCATATTGTTTTATTGTGGTATCGTTACCACCATAATCATTAAAACTATATGACTTAGACGTGTTGTTTGAAACTGGGTCATATGCGTTTACATAATCGAAATCTTTCCATACATTATCTAAAATATCTATATTGTCATTTTGATATTTCTTATATCTATACCATATTGAACCATACTTTAATATGAAAGGGTATGGTAGTTTATGAATGGCTGAGTACTTGTTTAGTGTAGCAAAAATATAATTTAACTCTGTGGTTATTGTATTTGAGTTTGTTTTAAACTTTTCTTTTAGTGTAGATAAAGGTAAAGAATTTAAATACAAATAACCTAAAGCAGTATATGGGTTTTCAATTTCATTTTTTTCGTTCTCAACTCCTTTCATAATTGAGTTTATGAAATATGGTGTGTTAAGTAGTGAAGTTGTTTGATTTCTACTAATATAGTTCTCAGTTGTGTCATATTTTGTACCGTAGTCAATAAATGACTCTGTTAATACTAAATCTTTTTGCATCCTAAGATTGTAGTAATTTATGACTTGAGCGTTTGTTAGGTAGTTTGTGTTTCCATTAGAATTAATCGATGAGTCAAGGTTACTATTTTCTTGTGTTGGTGTATCACTATAGTTCAATATCCATTCAAAATATGTGAATGGTTTTTTATCATATGTTTTACCTATACTTGACTCATCATCAAAAGTGTCCTTAAAAGACGCAATACTCTTTTTAGTTGCGTTTATTGAAAACATTTTAGACGTGTCGTTACTTAATTCAACTGAATTTATTTGTGACCCCTGTGATAAATTATTCTGTATCCATAATAAATTATTAAACGGGTAACCATCACTAAATGACATTTCATCTGAGTAGTTAGCTTTAAGGTATTTTTCTAATTTATCTATGTTTTCAACATTTGACTCAACTGTGGTACTATCTCCTTCTAAGTAACTTAAATCATATATTCCATAATCATTTTCTAAATATGATTTTATATATGGTGTCGTAAACTCTCCCCTAGAGAATAAATTCCAATTCGTCCCTTGTCCGTTGTTGGAAATAGACTTCATATATCTCAAAATATTTTCGTAACTAAACGCGAAGTTTTTTAATAACCCGATTAACTCCGTTGAGTTAACAACTGATTCTTTAAGGTTATTATACTCGAAGTCACTAACAACACTGTAAACCTCATCCCTATAACCGCTTGATTTATAAAGGTTAGTGTAATTACTACTTAATAGAGTTCTTTCAAATATTTCATATATAAATGGAACTACGTTTAAGTCTGTATATGGTTGGTTTTGATTTGGGAACTCTATGGCGTTTATACCCATAAATGGATTGTCCTTTAACGTATTAGTTAAATCGAAGTCTATATTTCCCGACTCTTTCTGAGTAGCCCCTTTCATGAATTCTTCAACAAACCTAACCTCAGGCCATACCGTAGAAGAGAATGCCCTTAATTGTGGTGCCACAGTATAGTCACCAGGATATGTGTCTTTTAGTTCTTCATTCCCGTCTTCATCCACTGAGTTAACAAAATACTGAGGCCAAGGATATACAATAGCAGTTTCTTGTTGTGGGTTATTGGTTGTCGGAGCGTTACCACTATTTGTTTCAACTCCCTGTGATTTTTCAGGAGATAAAATGGCATTCCTTCTTATCGGATTTTTTCTTTGTTCCCAAGATTCGTCATGTACTTGGTCCATTAATCTTAGGAACGCATCTGCACTTGCCGATATAACCGCAATTATGTTTTTTATTGTAGGATAAAATCCAAGACCCACATTAGGACTTTTTATTTTTTCCGCCAACGCCTCAGACATCTTTTCTTCTACCATACTCCTCTTAGTCTCAAAGTCATCATTTAACCTCTGTAACTTACCCAAAAAACTAGTTCTGTTGTATTTTGTTTTACCGTATACATCCCCAAAGATGAAGAAGGTCCTCCTAAGTTGACTGTCCTCCATTTCTAACGTCTCCGCGTTAACTTGGTATCCATTAATTGTCAGTTCCGTCTCTATTTCAATCTTTAATGCCTCGACTTCCTGTTCTGTACCCGCTCTACCATTTCTTACTTCAAACGTAGATTCATAATCGATATCATCGGGATTGGTTATTTGTGTTAAAAAATTATTGATTGATATTGTTGAGGTGAGCGTAGTTTCTAATTTTTTTCCGTGTATTTTTGCTTGTCCGTCACTACCAAACGTGGCATTATCATTTAGCTTTGTGTTATACTCCCTGATAATGGTGTCAAGTGAAGATATAGAATCACTTATGTTTTGTAGTGCAGTCTCTTCCTGATTTGTTAATTCTTTTTTTAACGGATATACTACCCCTGAGTTTGGGATGTTTAATATGAACGGTAGGTTTTTATCGATGTTTTTTGTTTCCCAATTATCTGTTATTTGTCCGTATATCTTACTTTCATATTCTTTTAAAGTTTTTCGATATAAATCAATATCATTTAAGATGGCAAAATCTTCCTGTCCATACGCCTCCATTACATACCGTTCAAAGTTTTCCAACTTCATTAACATTTGACTTAACGTTAGTTCAGGGAAATTTTCATCTATCAAACCTTTGGCCTTATATGAACTATAAACATTCTTTATCATATCATAACCTCTGGTAGATTTAATCCTCCTGACTTCTTGTAAACCCGATTCATTACTGGTTGTGGTCTTTTCGGGACCTAACGTTGCGGTTCGTTCGTACATATGAGGTAATGCGAATAGAGAGTCTACTGATATATCTGAAAGAAGTGCGTAAGTACGAGAAATAAAGTTAGTAGTAATTTTATAATTACCTGAAGATGGGTCGAATCTTGCGTTAAAATCTTTTAACATTAATTCATACCTTAACGCCTTACCATAATATCCCTTAACAGTTAAGGTGAATAATGGGTATGGTAAATGAAAAAACGCACTGTATGGAGAATTTTCACCCTGCTCAAATAAAACCCTTCCCTGTACGTCTTCCATTTCAATAGTTACCAACGCAGCGTATGAAGTATTTATCTTAATCGATATATTGGTTATTCCTAAAAGTTGTGAGTCAACATCCCCATTACGTGTTCTACCGAGTGTTAAATTGTCAGTCCATGAGGTATCTAAGTAAGAATCTTGTGTTTGACCTTCTCCCGTGTCCTGAGATTGTGGTTTCATAAAATTAATTACCGTTTCTTTGTTGTCATCAATGGCTCCTACTCGAATATTTTCTACCGCAGTTTCAAAATTATCACCAACAACTAATTTACTTCTCGGTATTATTTTAGCCTCTAAACTGGCATACATAACGAGTTCCTCGTGATTGACTAACCTTTCAGAGACTTTACCCCCACTATCAACAACTTTATTGGGGTCTACCACAATAATGTTATCATAATCGGTTTCTACATATACATTTTGATTGTTAAAAAATTCATTACCTGCCATAATAGAAGAAGTGTGTATCTAATGCCTTTTTATAATCTTGTAAAGAATTCACTAAAGGAAAGGGTATTACCAAAACTGCACCATCATCAATATTATTTTCTAACCCCCCATACTTAGGATTCGCGGCTAAAATTAACCAACCAAAGTATGGTGTTTCATAAAATTGTTGACTTACTTTGTCCAATCTACTTCTACTAACTCTATAAATAAATTTCTTGTCTGTTGGTTTTGATGGGATGTTTACAAACGGCACTACAGTTTGTTCTCCATTCAAAAGAAAGTCTTGGTATCTATTATAATATCTCATAGGTTAAAACTGTATTTTTCGTTATATTCGTTTAAAGGTCCTGAATTTTGACCACTTGTAAATGTCCTTCTAAAGTAATTTACTTTACTGTCATCTGCTTGTTCTTGTGGTTTTTGTATGTATGTGAAATTTCTAACTTTATCGGGGTTGAAGGGTTCGTACAATGTGAATTTCTTTACATTATTATTGTTTGTGAAGTCTTTAAAATTATCAGAACTATTTTGTTGTAACTCTTTATAAACGTCTAATAACCCTGGTTGTGATGATAATATAGGTTGATTCATACCTTCAGTACCTAATATATCAGTTAAATTATTTGGTATTTCAGGAGTTCCATAAACGATTCTATTTACATACTGAACCCAATCCTGTTTCTGTATTAGTTCTTCACCTAAAATTCTGTCTATAACATATTCAGGGTCTTGTATCATAATTGTATACGCTATTGTACAAAATCTTGTCTGTGGTTCAGTATCAAAACTACCCGATAAGAATCCTTTATATAAATTATCTTTTTGTGGTAATAACCCACCACTTTCAAATATTTCATCATAAAAGGCTTGTAAATCAAAACCAACTGTTTGTATATCTGCTAATAATTCTTCTTGTGTATTAGCTTGTGATGATGAAACATCTACATCAGTAGTGGCGGATAATTCAAAAATAAACGCCCTTCCCTTTTTATCATTATACCCATCAGTTTCTGTTGTGATTAGACTTAGTTTATCATTTACCCTAACAAACTCAGTTTGAGTCTCTAATAAATCAAACATAGTACTGTTAAATGTTGATTGGAAAAAACCGATATATTCCTTTATGAAGGACTTTAAATTTTTTCTGAATTTTTTAATATCACTATTTTTAAAGTTTTGCGTAGAAATTATACTTAGGAATGGGTTTGTGTTATTATCTACGTCTTCATTTAATTTAACTTCTAACTCAGTAGTTCTGTTTGGTATGTCCGAAGGTTTACCAAAAATATTAGTAAATAACTCATCATTACCATCTAAATAACCTGTAGTATAACCGTCTTTATAATTTCTTGTCTGTGTGAAATAATACATCCCAATTTCTGATTGGTCTTTCGAAATTGTTTCTAACGTATTCAAAATGTTTTGTGTGTATGATTGTGATTTAGAAACATAGTCATTTACTATTGAATTGTAATTAATATCTCCTTGTATAAATTCTGCTATTGTTGTCGATGTGATTTCTCCTATCGTGTCTCCAGCCTCTTCACTTCTTTCAACCTGACCGTTTTCAGTTAATGAAAAATCATTTGCGGCTTCTATAGCGTCTAAAGCCTCTCTATTTAATTCTGACCTATCTTCAGTGACTATTGAGCGGTCGTCATAAACCTCTGTGTTACCATAATAATTAAATGACAACGCGTTTTGTAATCTCGACACTGGCTCTTTTATTCCCTGTCCACCTATAAAGTAAAAACTCATATTAATATCCGCAATCATAGGTTGTACACCTATTCCTTCAGGATTCAAATCAAATGTTAATGGCTCGTAATTAATACTCATCTGCTGAATTGCGATTTTAGAATGATAAAAATCACCAATTCTTAATACACATATCGGAGGGGCACCAAACGCAGTATTTTTAACATCTCCTTCTCTTGGTTTACCATCCTCACCTATTACGGGGATTGTGTCACCTGGTCTCAAACATTGTTGTAAGAAAGTAAGTCTACTATTTAAACCTTCAGGTGTCATAGAGTGAAATGCCGGTTGGAAATATTTAATCTTTTCTTTAATACCTTCGTACACTCTTGGTGTTTCCTCCCTCATCATATTAAAGTAGTCACACTCAGTTAATAATTTTTTAACTATTATCTTAGCTACTTCATTTCTCGGTTGAGTTAGTTTTGTTTCTTTTTGTCTTATTACCTCTGTTTTTCCTGTTATGGTTTCCGTTATTATAGTTTCCTCAGGTGGTACTTCCCTTTGTTCTGGTGGTGAAGGTACTTCTTCAATTGTTTTTATAACCACAGCCCTACAAGCCATAGCATTGACCGAATACGTTGTAGAGTTGCCTGATAACTGTTCTGTACAGTTAAAAGAACCGTACTCACCCCCACCTGGTGTAGCTGTTGATTGTTCCCCTTGTGGGTCTTCAGTAATTGAGAATCTGTCTTCATATTTACTTAAGTCAAAAAACGAAAATAAGTATTTTTTAACCGCATCTATTCTTCTTTTTGATAATGACTCGTTATAGGCAGCGCTATTAGGTGCAGATGCTGAACCTACTAATTTCATATTAATGGTACCTCCCTTATCTAACGCTTTTTTAATTTTTGAAACTAATTCCTGTGTTCTCTTTTCTATTAAATTAGTACCCTCTCCGTTTAGTAAAAAACTTTCGAAAAATTGTAATACTTGAATTTTTTCATCAGAGTCAGCAGTATTATAGTAACTTTCTTTTTTTGCTATGTATGTAGATAATGTTGCTGCATAATCTTCAGTTGTCGTTGTAGACGACGCAGTTCGTGGACCTGGAACATCGTTATCAAAATAAAATTCATACTCATAGTCTTGTACTTGTACTTCAGGAGTATATTCTTCAATGACAGGGTCTTTTTCGGTTAAGTTAATTCTCTCAATATCTTTTGAAAAATTTTCATATGTTTTTACATCTGTAGTTTCTGTAACTATCTCGTATATGTCTTTTAAGGTAAATTGAGGAAACCTTTGGGCTAATTCATATATGTCGTATTTTCTACACCCAGCAAAAAATGAATCAACAATGTCATTAACTCTTTGTGAGTTTTGACCCGCCAACTCTTTGTCGACAATTGCATTTAATATTGAAGGATGGTCAACTACTATTTTCCAAGATAAACTACCCTGTCTAGTCGTATTGTTATACGTATAAACCGGTTCAGGTCTTCCTAAAAACTCGTTAGATGTCCAATTAGTAGAGTTGGTTTCAGATACTTTCATATCATATGGTGGGAACCACATAATTCTACCTCCGCTAGGTCCTCTTTCACAAACGGGTAAATCGGAATAAGTGAAACCAGGTTTACTTGATGTTCTCCAAGCCAAGTTTTCAATCGAAAACATATACTTTTTTACTTTATCGGCTTGTATATTAGTTGAATCGTCATCCCTAAAAGGTGTGATATTAAGATTATAGGTATTATCTAAGACAGAATATTGGAATCTTCTGTTTTGATTAGTCATACCGTCCTCCTTTTGGAGTTCACTATTTGAGAAGTAAGGAACGTCTTTAGTGAATACTCTACAGTATTCCATTCCTTTAATTTCACCAGTACTCTGGTCTTCGTATTTATAAACTCTTGAACCTTTTGTAATCTCACGAGTACCGTCACTAAAGACTTTTGATACTTGGTTTATTGCGTTACCAACGTGTTGTAACCTGGCATCTCCTTGTAATCCATCTGCAGAGTCAATTAATTTTTGTGTGTCATCTAATATGGAACCTTTCTTAAAATCATATTGTGTTGATACACCCGCATCAAATGATGACTGAATATTTGATTCAAAGTTACTATCAACAGAACCAAGACCCCCACCTTGTGATGCAAATCGTCCCGCAGATTTTACACCGTCTAAACTAGTCCATGTAAATCCTCCTTGTAATCTAGGTGCGTCGTAACTACTGTTTGTTGCAGTTCCTACCCTTAAGAATTTAGTTCCATTAAGTCCAAATTTAAATGAGAAGTTGCCCTCATAAAGTTTTCCCAACTCAGAGTATCCTCTAACAGGGGTTCTTACTCTATTACCAAACTGGTCTATCGGTAGTTCATTTGGAGGAGCAACAATATCTTTAGGGTCTTGTGTTTTACTCCCCACGTAATAATTACCTGAAGGAGCTTTTAGACCGAAAGCTCTATTGTTATCTGTATAATCGGGTGCAAAAACATTTAGTGATAAGCTCTTAAACAACCTTTTAGTTTGTCCTCTACCTGAGTTAGATATAAAAAGTTCTGAAGACCTTTTATTGGCTTCGGGTAATAATGTCCCCCTATCACTATACTCTCCATCACCTCTTGAAGCTTGATTAATACTTGATTGTGACTCAACCTTAGTAAAGTAACTTCCAGGAATCCAAGAATATGGTGAATAAACTCCCGATATTCTACTAATAAAATCTAACCCTTTACCTATTATATTGTCGGGTACCGATATTTTCCAATCACTCTCAATCGCTTGTTCATTACCTGTTGCAATCGCTAAAGCGTCAAAGGGGTCTGATAACGCATCTATTACGTTAATCCTACCAAGTGTTTGCTGGTATGTCTCTTCAGCTATACGATATTCAAATTCTGTTTTAAGTTGGTTTCCTGCAATTTGTGCTAATGCAGAATCTTGACTTAAACTTCCGTTTGTTCCTGTCGGATTAAATGAGGTTAATAGATTGAAAGCATTATATGTGGATGAAACAAAAGTGTAATAACTTTCTCTCTTTTCTATTTTATTCTTTATATCTCGTATATCTATTAAATCTTTATACCCACCTTCAGGACCATACTGATTAGATATGAACGCTCTTTTTTTTGCCTCCTCGTTTACTTGTAGTTCAGTAACTCTTGTACTATCTACCACGCCAAGGTCCTTTATTGAGAATTCAGCACTACCAGGACTTTCGTTTCCTTTGTAACCTTCTTTGTACGGTTCAAGGTTCCTAACTAACAGTCTTTTTCTAAAGTTCTCTGTAGCATCAAATGTTAATTCGCTCGGCATATAAATCTATTTCTATATAAATAGATTAATTCTATATTTTTATACTGAATAGGTATTATTTGAGTCAGTAAATATTGACATTAACTTACTTGTGAAGTCAGGATTATTCACTATTTGACTTGCCAACTCCTCAGTAGATATATTTTGAGGTAAATTTCTACCGTCAATTGCAAAATCTATAGTCCCTCCTACGTTCAAATTAACGTCTCCGTTAAGAACCCCCTGTGTTGTTGTTTGATTTAAATTAGACGTATCTTGAACTCCTGTAGTAGGTGTGTTGAGTGTATCGGGGGTAACCGTTTGTATTGTGTTAGTCGATGGTGTCGTTCCTTCAGGTGTTGCTCCTTCTTGTTCGTTAGGTCTTTGTGCATCACGTTGTCCAAATCTTTGGTCTAATGCGATTAAATCTTTAATAAATAAATCTAAATCACCTGTTATACCACCGAGAACACTGGATACCGTACTCGTTTTTAAAGCTTCAATATCAAAACCAAATTTATTCAAAGAGGCACCCAAATTATCAAAAGCTTCTGAGGTATTAAATAAACTATCATCATCAATGTTCTTTTTAAGATTATCATCAAACATTTTAATTTCGCCGTTTAAACTACCTAAAATATCTCCTAACCTTGAACTTAATACCTGTTGATTTTCATCGTTCTTAAATCCTGTTTTAGCGGCTTCATTAAATGCCTCTCCTAATGCGTTTACATTTTCTGAATTTATACCTTGATTTACCGTATTCGTTAGTGTTTCTGCACCTGCACCCATAGCATCAATTGCCGATGTAATCGCATCTGTTCTTGTACCTATGAACGGACCTAAAGCTTTAACTTGTTCGTCGAGTATTTTGTTTAGTTTTTGGGACGCCGAAAGTTGTTCTAAAGCAATTTCTCTATCTGACTTATTCGCATCTATTTGTTGTTGTTCTAATTTCTCTAATTGTCCTTTATATTCTTCATTACCTAATAATCTTGCGTCTATTAATTCTTCAGTACCCGGTACTTTAATTTTTACTTCACCATCTTTAAGTTCTCCCAAGTTAGCAATAAGTTCTTTAGTGTCATCATCAAGACCCGACCCAGCTAATAAATCAAGTTTTTTGGTTCTCGCAGCACTTTTAACTGCGGTATCTGCAAGTTCTTGATAATCCATACCTGTGAGTTTAGCGGCCTCTCTAAGACGATACATCTCAGTAACAGGGATATCAAAATCTCCAGTTTTTTCATTAAACGAGACTGCCGATTCAGCCATTCCTAATATTGAGTCTTGTAACCCCTCAACATCATTTTGAGCCATATATAACAACTTAAATGGGTCACCTAAGTCTCCAACCGCACCACCTAACATCTGAAAACCTGCGGCGGTCTCGATGGCAGTTTCAGGTGATAATAAACTATCAGCTAAACTAACGGTTTTGTTGAAGTCTAAACGTAAAGCCTGTGCCTTTGCAACCATCTTTGTAAATCCTTCGACCCCGTTTTTAAAGTTATATGAGTTTAGTAACTTTACATTTGAACCAATATTTTTCATAAACTGTCCTACATTAATACCGTAAGACCTCGCCTCTTTCTGCATATTACTAATGTTGTTTATTGCATCAGTAGTACCGACACCAATAGTATCAAAACCCTCGACCATAGTCGCTATATCACCTGCGGCAACACCTGCGTTTCTAGCTAAAAGTGCCATATTTGTTTGCTGTTCAGAGGTTAACAACGTATTTCTTTGCATAATTGTGTTTATCTCTTTAAACACCGAAATTTGGTCTGAAAGGGTAATACCATATTGTGCGGATTCATAAGCCGCTTGTGCCATAGTGTCCCTTATACCCTCACCAACCACCCTTGTTTGTCCAAGAGTTTCTGTTGTTAATTTAAATGTAAGTTCTTCTAATTTAGATGTCGCGTTTGTAATGTTCGCCAATCCCTTAGGTCCCAAGGGTAGATTAGTCGCTAATGTTTTTTGGAAATTTCTTATACTAAAATCCAACACCCCTGTAGCTGAGGATAAATCTGAGAGTTCTTTTGCAACTCTTTCTGAACTATTGTTAACTCCTTCGTCTTGTAAAAACATTACGTTACTTTAACATAAATATTTACCTTTTGGATTTTCTTTTGTCCATCTCTTCTCTTTGTTTGTCGAACTCCTCTGCCAATTTATTAATGAAGTATTTTCTTTCGTATGTAGGCATATTCATCACATCTCCATATGTGAAGTTAACATGTTTTGATAAGTAATAGATTTCGTCGAGCAGCGCGACTCTATATTCAGAAGAAAGGCCGAAAAAACTCCGCCCCAAAAGTGACTCTCACATCCACTTTTTCTCCTGACGGGGCGGTAACTTGTCTCCGTAAATCCAATTTTGGTTCACAGTCGTTGAGATAATTTCTGATAAATTTAGAATCAGAGATAGGTAAGTTTAATACGAATTTTGAAATCTCCTCTCTACTTTCATTACCATCAACACTGACTATATGTCTTTCGAGTCTATTGGTAACTACAGGAGCCACTACCCCTTGTGGGTATTGGTCAAACGTATCATTCAATTCTTTTATGTCCCCAATAGTCAGTAACTTACATTTTACGTTATTTCCTGACTTTGGTAACTTAAACTCAAATACACCGTCTGAGTTTGGTTCATTTTTTACTTCAGTAATATTTAACTCATCTAATCTTACTGCTGTTTGAAATGTTTTTGATGTTTTTGGGTCTGACAAAGTAAAATTATACTCAGGACCAAATGCGGTGTTACGTAAGAAAATCATAATTGACTCCATGTCACCCTCTAATAAATCATCTACAATAAAATCGGGTTCATAAACTTTAGACTTTATTAACTTACGGATTAAATCATCCCCACCTGTATTTGATATTAGAATGTTCTCATCCTGAGCAGTAAGGTATCCAACCTTAACACTCTTCTTTTTGTTCTTATAGAATTTACCTTGCGATGGTAATGTCATCACATCGTGAGGTAAATTAAAGTCTTGTTGTCCGTATTGTCTTGCTTCTTCCATATTGTGTAAAAAAAAACCATAGGGAATGAACCCTATGGTTAATTATACAAACTATTATTTTTTTATCAATAGTATTAGTAAACCAAAATACATCTATCAGGACGTAGTGTCGCGGTAATTGTTGCTAACGCATCATCACTATATCCTAAACTATCGAAATTAACATCTGTTAAGAATGTTCCTTGTAAAATCCACTTCTCCACAGCGACACCTGTAGGGTCTAACATTTCCAAGTCTAAATCTTTTTTATAACCCGCAGCGTAACCCATACGACCTGTAACCGATTCTGCAGTTAATCTTACCCATTCCATTAATGCTTGTGAAGCAGAAGGTCCTATTGGGTCTCTGAACGTTACATTAATAGTATTCCATGTAAATCTACCTGCAACGTAAGTAGATGTGTTTAAGAATGGAATCTCAGTCGAATTAATTTGGACATTAGGTCTTGAAGTAGACTCAACGTACCATGAGTTTATACCTAATGATGAAGGGAAAGTAAGAACAAATCTATTTTTCCTTTTCGGCTCATACGGTACGGGCATTTTCATTAATAAATCAGCCATAGTATTTTGGTTTTAAATTTCTTGTTTATTTAATTATAAATATCAGCTCAGAACTTTTTTCTCTTTACTTTTATTTTTTTATCTGTAAAATCTTATTCCAGCAGTTATAAATTATACTTCTAATTTATCTCCACCTTTAGTTAAATAAGTTTTTACTGGGCTTTCTTCATATTCTTTATCTAAAAACTTCTTTATTGATTCAATATTTCCTGGGTCATCATCAGAAAAACCAATTAAAGGAACAAAGTTATTCTTTACATCATTAGTAAATGTTACTTTTTGTCCTAGTTTCTGGCTTTGATATTTAACATAGTTTATAAATTCTCTTAAAGCTTTTATTTTACCTTCTTCAGGATTAGATGCTGAACCTTCACCATAAGTAACGGGGTTATACTTACACATGTCTAAATATTCTTTTATAAGAAGTTGGTCGTCTTTTAAGACCTCTCCTGACAAATCACGATATTCTTTAAGGTTCCCGATAAGGGTCTGTGAATTAATTCCATTATGGTTTGTAACAATCATATTGTAGATTGCATCTTTTAAAACAGATGGTGTATGACCTCTAGCGGTTATAATCGCAAAAATAGAACCTCCGTTGATACACTCTACAAAATCACTCCACGATGGTCCCGGCTCCGCTAACATAGAGTCGACAATAAATCTTTTATCACCTTCTACACCGAAATTTCTGTAAGGATTTTCTGCGTATCCGACAATTAGTTCACCTTTATATTCAAAAGGTTCTCCACCTATTCTTTGTCTATATTCCGCGAAATCTTCAGTAGACATACCTACCTCATGACCATCATCAGCAACTAACATGATTTGAGTTGGCATAGTTACGATATTATCGTCCCAATCAAAAGCGTAATACTTGTGGTCGGGATTACCGTCTTCTATACCTTCACTAACTAAAATGTTATTGAGGTTTTTTCTTATAATCTGTTTTAGACTCATATCTTTTACTTATTAAGATTCTGAATTAGTCTTTCTAATTGTGCTTCGGTCATAACAATGTTCTGAGGTTTCTCAGAATAGGTATTTACCCCATTACTCTCGATTTCCATAGACTCTCTTAAAATTTTCTTTTTGAATTCCATTTCTTTATTTTTTATTAAACGTTTAATTAAAGGCTAAAAATGGGGGACAGATTAACTGACCCCCATTTAATAATTATCAGATATCTTCAAATGATGCACCTGTCGGTGTGATTAAGAATTCGATATCAATAAATTCTAATGCTCTTGTTGGTTTTAGATAAATTTTTCCTACTAATGTATTATTATCTAAATCCTCAGGAGTGTTCTGAACTACGACTCTAAAGTCAATTAAACCTCTATCTCTTCTGATTGAATCTAAGATTGGGTTTACTGAATCCAAGAATTCTTGTCTTACTTGGTCGTCATTTTGTTCGAACAATAGTCTTACTGCCACCGCTGAAATTAACTTACGAGCTTGTAATAACAATCTTCTAACGTTAATTCTGTCGAGTGCAGACTCTTTAACTTGAGTAGTTTTATTACCCCATATTACAGTTCCCACATCTGAGAAAGTTGCAATCGGATTAATTCTACCTTTGTATAAGATATCTCTATCATCTTGTGTTAACTTCTTACGTGCTTTAATACCATTAACCAAACCTCTTGTGTAACCCGCTGATGCGAACCAAGGGAATGCGATATTATCGGTTAGTGCTAAGTTTCTAACAACCTCTGCCGTTGGTGGTAGGTATATTTGTGTATTATTAACGGTGTCTCTCGTTAAAATCCAAGGGTAGTAAGTAGCGGTGTAGTTAGAATCAATACCCGTATCTTCAAGGTTTTCAGTTGATTCTTGTGGATAGATAAAGTTACCTGTAAAGTCTGAAGTTGTATTAACAAACATATTGTAATCAGGAGTAGTACAAACGTAGATTGAGTCTGCTCTGTCTGTTTCAATAAGGTCTATTGCCTCCTCTACAAGGTTTGAGTTGTTTACATAATCAATACCTGGTGTTGTGAATACATTAATGTTTACCGATTCAGGGTTAACAAATGTAGACTGACCCCATAAGTAAGCGTAGTAATCAGTATTTCCCCAATCTTGTTTGTCAGGACCAGTTATTGTCTTAAATGCTCCCCATCCTGTTGCGGTTGGGAATCTTATGGACGTTGCCGCTCCTTTGAGGTATCCACTGTTACCTAATATGAATCTATCTCCGTTAGTACGATATTCTCTGTATATATCCCAACCATCAAAACCACCTGTGGGTATTAATGTAAACTTACGTGAGTTTAATCTATAGTATGGTGACGTATCACCTGGTTCACTTCTAAACGATGCATCACCAACGTCGAACGCGGTTTCACCTGAAGTAGTCCATTGACTTGAGATTGTTATTACAGTCGCTCCTGAATCCATATGGAATCCTTTAGTTAGTACTGCCCATGGTGATGATTCAGTTGCTGTTGCTAAGTCAGTTGGGTTTTGTTTACCTTTGTAAGATGCAAAATCAACGTCGATACCAACAGTATTTGACACACCCAAATAAACTCTTCTTGGATTATCTCCTGAACTTCTTGTTACATTATCACCTCCCTGTGTTCCGAATGGTGGGTTAGCAATAATTTCACCTGGTGTGTTATACTTTGTCTTATATATTAGATGAGGTGACTTATAATTTTTATACTGTCTTGTTTGATAACCTCTAAAACCACATGGTAAAGCGTCTATTGGTGCTTCTTCATTAATCTCTAACATAATATAACGAGACTTTAATTCGAAGTCTCCATTTGCCGTACCTACTTTTTTAGCTACAAAACTATTAAGATTTGGGTCCATTGTACAGTTTGTGAATTTCTCTAAGACCACGGGACTTGAGTCAGTGTCATAAAAATCTCTTACAACTATATCGAAAGTTAAATTATTGAATGAAATGTTTGCGATTGATACTTTTATTTCTCTGTTCGCACCACTACCATCTGAAATTGAGATAAACTTAAATAGGTTAAATACCTCATTACCTCTTAATTCAGAAACCACATATGGAGTGAATGGAGTTTGGTATCTATCTAAATACCAACCGATACCTGTGTTATCGGTGTCTGTTCTAGCACCATTAAATGGTAATAAATTGGTGTTTAATCCTCTGATTTTACCTTGTCTATAACCTGTATTTAATAAGTTATAATAAAGTTCTCCTACCATTAAAGGTACATCGTTTCTATCTTTACCGAAGTTAGATTGACCTAATACCTTACTTAAGAAATTAGGGTCACTTAATGTGAATGAGGTATCGAAAGTAAATGTTTCTGAATCACTAGTTATACCTGATAATTGGAAGGTTGCAAATGGATTGTTTGTAATTCCTGAATACGCCTCACTACTATTAATAGTAACATCAGTTAATCCCGATACTTCATATACTGGTCCATCATCATTACTATATGTTGAGATACCTCTTGAACGTAATGTTGAAATCACCATGTTATGGTAATCAGTAATTACAGTACCTGAGTAAGTTGTGTCATAAACAACAGCAGTACCCGTATAGTTATCACCTGACGTATTTGTAAGACCTGTAACGATTAGACCGAAACCTACACCTGAGTAGTCTTGGTCTGTAGAATCGTATGGGAATAAAGCGTAATACCAAGAGTCATTTTCAGACGCTTCAAAATCCGCGGTATCGATAGTTAATCCGTCGACACCAAATACGTTAGTACTACCCGTCCAATTTGACGTTCCTGTAATAATGTCGTAGGTATCTCCACTTACCGTACCGAACATATAAGCAGTTTTACCTGAGTTCGATGGGTCTACTATATCATTATAAAGACTTGTTTTAAAATCGTCTTCAATTGTACTCACACCTCCACTAAATGTGGTGTAAGGTAATGAGAAGTAATTTTCAATATATGCCGGTAAATCACTATAATTAGTGATTGTTGTCGACGCACTAGTTCCTGACACACCACTGAAAGTCACTGTAAATGGACCTGCGTTACTTGTACCAACTACGGTATCTTTTTTAAGATTACCTACGGTTGATATTGACCAAGCCGGACCCGCATCATAACCTGACAAACCAAGTATACGAGTTACAAAAAGTTGATTTGATTGTTGTAAATATGCCTTAGCAATGTATGCTGCTTCATATTTTGGAATCTGAGTGTTTATAAATTTGGTTGGGCTTGTACCGCCAAAATATGCAGTGAACTCATCGAAGTTTGTTATAAAAATGGGTTCAAACGCAGGACCTGACTGAGTTTCACCAACAATACCTAATGTAGTTACACCAACACTTTGAGCTACAAAACTTAAATCTCTTTCTGATGTGTATACACCTGGAGATACGAATACTTTGTCTGCCATATTAATTAGTTTCTATTTTAATTTATTTATTTGATAAATATTATGTAAAAACCGAAAGGACAAATACGTATAACGTATATTTATTTATTAGGCATACTTTTTTCTACCTTTTTTCTGCCTTATTAAAAAACCCTACGTATGAAAATCAAAAACTTAAAAATATCTGAAGAACATCACTCACTACTAAAGAGTTACTGTAATAAGAAAGGTTTGAAAATGTACAAGTTTATTGAAAAGTTAATTGAGGATACTTGTAAAGACTCAACAGATATATACGGGGAGTGATTAAGTACTGTAAGGTATATGCGCCTTAGACTTTATAATTGACTCTTTTGTAGGGTCTAACTTAACAACATCTATCTTAATAGTGTCGTTAGTATTTATCTCAATTGATGATAGGTCGTCCCCCATGTAATTATTATTTATATAAACTGAATATTCGTCGACATTAATTGTGTCTAAAAAATTTAAATCTATCTTATAAGGGTAAACTTCAGATAAACTAGTCACACCCGATAAGAATAAAATATCTAAATCAAAATTCTGTGGGTTTTGGGGGTGTTTTTTTGCACGTCTTGACTTAGTGTCTACTCCGACCTCATACAATGTTAATGCCCTCGTAATAGCGGGTACTATTTCAAACTCCTCTTCATCAATTAAAAACCCTAACATTGTAAATGTGTAGTTTTGAATGTAGTACTTTCTTTTCTCAATATCTAATACTGATTCATCAGATATACTATCTAAAATAATAGGAACGTAGTGACCTTTAACAAATGTATACGCCTGTCTTGATGAGAATTTTTGTAAAACAAGTTTATTAAACTCATTTAAATGTCTCATCTTAGTACAAAATATTTTTATATTATATGTAATGTCTACAGGTACGGGTTGTGGTATTTTGTATATATCCATACCTTTCCTTTGACCGTCCCATGTTGGAACCTTTGCGTAATAAAATTGTTTCCTATTAGGTATGGTGTATTGAAGTGATGGATTTGAACCGTATTTCACTTCAGGCTGTCTTACTGTGGCAATAAAAGGGGGTTTAATATTTTTATCTAAATCCTGAAACCTCCACGTTTCAGTAAACTGAGCCCAATTCTGAGTGGTAATAATAATATCAATAGGGTTTACGGTTTTACCGTCAGCAGACATTTCTAAATCTTCCTTTACAAAATCTAACATACCTCGGTCTAAGTCAGCATGTAAAACGCTTTTGGGTAAGTACGTACCATTTTCTTGAATATACTCAAGAAGTTGCTCCCTCCTTTCTAATAAAATTTTGTCGGGAGTGATTTTTAAATCCTTTTTTATTTTTTTTGGAAACGCCATTAACCTACAATTTCATTAATATGGAATATTTTATTTTTTGTATTAATCATGTCGATTTCATTTGCATTATAAATTGGTTCTTCAGTATCCTTTCTTACAAAAGAATCGTACTTATATGGATTGTAAGTAATTACTTTATCATTTGTTTCGGGAGGCATATTCTCACAAGGCCATTCACAATAATCGAGTAAAGTTCCGATGACAAAGGCGTGAACATTTTTCCTCATTTCTTTTCTAACTTTTTCCTTACCACCCTCTCTTACTCTAAACTCCACATCTTTTAATTTAACATAATCAGCGTACAATATAATTCTACCATCGTACTGTACTGAAAATGTTTTTTTATGTAAGTTATAATAAACCATAACTTTAAGGCCGATGGGATTAGTTACATCTTCTTGTTCAACAACTAACCCCATACGAGATTTTATTGTGTTCAATTCTTTTATAAGTTTCTTTTTCATAATCCTCTAAATTCATTATCATTAACAGGTGACGCCACAATACTACGATAAAACGGTTTGTAACCTCCATAAGTATGTTTATTATCACTAACAACTCTACCGTCATTAACAACTGAGTAATATCTTACCCTCGACTCAGTTTCATAGTATCCGATATAATCACCATATTCTATTTCAATATCTAAATCATCTAAAGTGTCTTGGTATACACCGACCTTTAAATTACCAGGCTCCATTTGAGACATACTACTTTGTCCGTAATTTTGATTTTCGGGTTGTTCTACTTGTACATATCCACGAAACTCCACAGGAGGATGAAACTTTATACCATCCTCAACAGTTTCTCCGTAGACATCATCAGTTTTAGTTTTTTGTTTATCAACTCGATAAAGAACAAGTCTAAAGTTCATATCCCCCTCAAGCCATTCACGACCCATTGCAATATCTAACTCAAAGTCCTCCGCACCGAAAAACTTTTCTAATCTTGTAATAGGTATTTTTCTTTTACTCATTATTGATAAATATTCGGTTATTTGTTATATTTAACTGTATTTACTCTCGTATTGGAAAATAAAACACTAAACAACTTACCTGAAGTAAGGGCTCTACGTATTCTTGAGGAATACAGTGGATACAATAACTATATCCTAAAACTTCAGGTTAAAATGAGAAAATTTAATCATTTTAAGTTAACACGAGCTCAGTCGGATTACATAATAAAGTTTAATAAAGTAGTTCCTAAAATTGCTAGAAGGTGGGTTGAGTTAGATAGTTACTTTGCACAAAAGTTAATGGATGACAAACTTTTAACTAAAAAACCTGAAAAGATTTATATTGAAAAACTTTTAGTCGAGAAAGAGAAGTCATACCATATATGGGGGAAACTTTTTGATAAAGAGGAACTTTCAAGTATTTGGTTACCTAAAGTTGCTCTTCAGAAGAATAGACAAAAAGAGGTCGATATAGACTATGAAAAGTATAATCATCGACCTCCTCTATCACATCAAATAGAAGCCATAGAAAAATTAGTAGGTAACGACAAATATATTTTAGCGGATGACATGGGACTTGGTAAAACCACATCCACAGTAATCGCTTCTTTAGAAAATGATTCTGAAAAGGTTTTAATTATATGCCCCGCATCGTTAAAAATAAATTGGCAAAGAGAGATAGAAAACTACACCGATAAGGAGATTTCAATTATTGACGGAAAGAAGTGGGAACCTTCGGACTATACAATAATAAATTACGATATTCTCAAAAATTTTCATGACCCAAAACACCCTGACAAATCTGATATTTTAAATTACGGTTTTGATTTGGTTGTTATGGACGAGGCTCATTATATACAAAACGTTAAAGCGGCAAGGACTAAAATTGCAAACAATATAGCTACAAAAGTAGGTAAAGTATGGTTGTTAACGGGAACTCCGATGACTTCACGACCCATGAATTATTATAATCTTTTAGATTTGGTTGACTCACCCGTTGCCGAAAACTGGATGGCATATGCAATAAGATATTGTGAGGGATACCAATTTAATGTAGGTGCAAAAAAAGTTTGGAATGTTTCAGGGTCTTCTAATCTTGAAGAACTCCGAGACCGAACAAAACCGCAGGTTTTGAGAAGGTTGAAAGAAGATATTTTAGATTTACCTGAAAAGATTATCACACCTGTTTATTTAAAGTTGAAATCAAGAGAGTACGAAAAATTAATGGGAGAATACTATGATTGGTATAATTCATCTGAAGAGTCCACATCACTCACAATACAGTTCTCTAAATTAATGAAAGTGAGACAGGTTATTGCTGAGAGTAAAATAAAAAATACTATCGAGTTGGCACAGAACATAGTGGACCAAGGAAAGAAAGTTATAATTTTTACTAATTTTACGGATACACTTAATAAGATTACCGACCATTTTGGTAAAACTGCGGTTAAGCTTGATGGTAAAATGTCAAAACCTCAGAGACAAAACTCAGTGGATGAATTTCAAAACAACGAAAAGATAAATGTTTTTGTGGGTAATTTAAAAGCTGCGGGTGTCGGTATAACATTAACAGCTGCTGAGGCAGTTATAATGAACGATTTATCATTTGTACCCTCAGACCATTCTCAGGCGGAAGACAGGGCTTATAGATACGGTCAAAAATTTTCAGTGTCAGTGTACTACCCAATTTTTGAGAATTCAATAGAAGGTATCATATACAATATACTCAACAAAAAGAAAAATATTTTTGAGACAGTTATGGGTGATAACGAAGGAAAGGGTGATATAATGGAAGAAATACTGAATATGATTTCAGAAAAAAGATGAATTATTTTATGTTCCGCGTTATTTATAGATAAAATAAATTATGGGGACCAATTCAAAAATAGAAAAAATACGAGAGATAGAAAACCGTATTATTACTGAAAGAATCAGTAATAAGTTACCCAATCAAATAATTCAAGAAATGAAAAAAATAGGAATCGAAAGGTTACCTTATTCTTATTCAGCCGTTGAACGTTTTATAGATAAAGAAACTATGAATGTTCATTATAACAAACACTATAAGGGATATGTTGAAAAGCTTAACAAAGCGATTAAAGATAAGAAAGGTAAAGATAAAAACCTAGAAGATATTGTAAAAACAATATCAATGTATGATTATACAGTCAAAAACAACGCTGGAGGTGCATTTAATCATGCGTTATTTTGGAAGATGTTAAGTCCAAAAAAACAAAGGTGTTCAGGAGAGATATATGAAAAGATAATTAAAGACTTTAAGTCTTTTAATAATTTTAAAAGTAAATTTGAATCCGTTGCTCAGAAAAGGTTTGGTTCAGGATGGGTTTGGTTAGTTTTAACCAAAAATAATAGATTGAAGATAATGTCGACCCCAAATCAAGATAACCCTCTTATGAACACAATTAAAGGAGGTGGGTTTCCATTATTAGGTTTAGACTTATGGGAACACTCATATTACCTTAAATATAGAAATAAAAAAGATGAATATATAAAAAACTTTTGGTCGGTGGTTAATTGGTCATTTGTAAATGACTTATATAACAGTCAAAATAAAGAAACCTTGACGGAATCAGTACAACCCAAAGAGTTGTTAGTTGAGTCTGAAAGTTCAGGGTGCTCATCAAGGGATGTAAAAGAAACCATCGATTTATTCAATAAAAACCCAAGAGTTAAATGGTCTTATAGAAAGGCAATAGATGAAATCTTTAAGGAAATGTTTAAAGATTTTTGGAGAGAAAAACAAGGAGACCAACTATCAGGTATTTATGATTTTGAGTATGAAGGTGTCGTCGAACCAGGAAGGTCAGTTCTAAATAAGATTAATACCAATGCTACGACATTTTGTCTATTAATGAATGATATGAACAAGGTGTTAAAGTATTATGGACACCAACCGATTAGTTTCAAAGGTAAAAGTGAAAGTCAACAAATAAAAGAGGTTTATAGATTTATTGGTTATATAAGAAATTTTAAAACAAGATTATTTGGACACGCATCAAAAACGTTAACGAATATGTATAAGACTGTTAACAGAAGACACAAACAAGGTGACAGAACTGAACAAAATTCTGTCAAACTTTTAAATAAGATTTTTGGTGATGGAAATGTAAAACAAGTTGGTGAGATGGGTAGTGTCGTCGATGCCATAGGTGGAGTTGATGCGGTGATAAGAACACCTGAAGGTGATAAAACAGCCCAAATAAAACCATTTAAGTATTATAAAGAAGACGATGGTAAAATCATTATGTTTGATACAGGAGTTATAAAACCCTATAAAACTGATTGGTTAGTTTTTCATAATAACAAAAAAGGTGTAATGGTATTCGATAATAGTAATACTGAGATAATAGGGGGTAGGTATGTCTTTAATAAAGAGGATTTATATAATACTTAATATTTATAATAAAACGGCATATGTCTGCAATAACTGAACCACAAAGAAGTAAATTATTTACTAGAATAAAACACCTATTAGGTGCACCTATAAGAGGTGTTGAGATAACCGATGAGATGATGGACTCATTATTAGAGTTGTCCATCCAAGACTACGCTCAATATGTTAATGATTGGTTAATAGAGTCACAGTGGACCTCATTATATGGTTTAAATTTAGATGAACAGTCATTAACTAGAGCTTTTATTAGTCGAAGTTTAGATTGGGAAACACAATATACTTACGCTTATTCTAAGATTGTGGGTCTACAAGCGGGTGGAGATTCCGTATTAAAGAAAGACTATATCAACTTGGTTGCTGGACAACAAATTTATGAGATACCTAAAGGAAGAGAATTAAATGAGCTTTTATGGTTTAGTCGAGCGGAATTAGACGCCGCTTATTTTGACCCATTTATGGGTGGTTTTGGTGGTTTTGGTGGTGGAGGTTTAGGTGGTGGTGCAGGTTTCTCACAAATGGGGACTACAGGTAATTATTTTATCACCCCCGCTTTTGATATCTTGTTAAGAATGCAGGATATTAATATTAAAAGAAGAATTATCGCGGGAGAATTAACTTATAGAGTCACAGCACTTCCTGGTGGTAAAAAGGCAATACACCTAATGAACGTACCTGGAGGTAAGTTCGATTTCGGAAATCTCGAAAATAATCAATATAAAGTATGGTATTGGTATTATGAAACCGATGATAGGGATAGTTGTTTAGCTGAAAATCCTGATATTGTTAGGTTACCTTCAGATATACCAATAGACGAAATGTTGTGGGACGAATTAAATAATCCTGCACAGACATGGGTAAGAAGGTGGTTCACATCATATGTAAAAGAATCATTAGGTCGAGTTAGAGGAAAATATCAGGGTAATCTAAAAACACCTGACTCGGAGATACAATTAGAATATGATTCTTTATTAACTGAAGCTAAAGACGAAAAATCTAAATTAATTGAGGAACTAACTCAGAGATTAGAAAGGTTAAGACCTGACAAAATGATGGAAAGACAGGCTAGTGAAGCGGAAAATTTAAATAAATCATTACAATATCGGGCGTTCCCAAGACAATTTTACTCTATCTAAAATGGCTATTTTTAAATCAACACCAGTTACCAAAATAATTAATGGGATAACAATTAAGACTTCAGATGCGACTTTATTAAGTAATTCAGTTTACAAAACAAATGGTGAAAGTGCAATTATTGTTAAAGATTTAAAGGTTTGTAGAATTGAGTTAGATTCAACAACAACAGAAAATATAACAATAAAAGCTCTTTGTGATGTTTTGATAGTTGCAGATTACTCTATAGATGATGAGTATGATGAGATACAACTCGATTCAGGAGCATCTGTAGAATTAAGATTTTTAAGAGATGGGTGGTATATTATGTCATCTGATGGGTTAAAGAACTCATAATACTCTTGTTCTTATTTACATATTCTTTATCTACTAAATCCATAGTGTTGTCTACATACATGTAGTATGGGTCTATTCCCACAGATTTCCAAAAAATTTGTTCTGTATCCGATAGAGTTAATACCTCATCTAAAGTGTCTTGGTCACCGTCCTTTCTTGGATATCCCCTAACAAGTTTTGTTTGTGTTTTAGTAAATAACGGTCTATCATCAGGATTTTCGACAAGTATCTCATCCCTAATCTCAGGTGAAAAAACAACCAATAGAGGTTCGATACGTTTGTTAAATGCTGTGACATAACGAGGGACATTATATTCACCCAACTTATCAGGGTTTTGTTCAATGTCCTTTTCATCTACGTGATAACAATTAATTACCACCTCGTCTTTTTTCTTTTGTACGTCACCATGTGATTTACGAGTACCGTTATTTACGTAGTAAATAGTATCCCCAAGACCGACACTAAGGCCATTTGCCATTGCAAGTTCCATATGTGCTTGACGAGACATGAATGACCCTGACTTAGTTCTTTTTGTGATGTGAACTTTATATTCCTCAATACTTTGCTTTACCCTCGCCTTATTTGCAATTTTTGCAATCGGTATTTCACGATTATAAAGTTTACCTACGTAATCGTAATAAGAATCCAAAAACTCCTGACCTTTACCGTCCAACAACATACTAAGACCCGAATCCAAAAACTCGGCAACGTATGTCTGTAGTTTTTTAGATTTAATAGTGTTACCTGTTAATTTCACTTTTCCCTTATCCGTGAGTAGAGCGTAGTTTTTACGGGCAACATTAATTGTTGCCGGCCATTGTCCATCAGTATCAAGACCCATTTCATCTCTCATAAACAAATCATTATACTCCGCAACATCAGCTTCAGACCCCGAATATTCTTTATCCTTCTCAACCAAACCGTTTAATCCTTTTCCTATGTATGTGTGCGAATCACGACCTTCAGGAACTGAGAAGTTAACACCATCAGTATCCATAACGAGTGGTTCATACCCTCTCTGCATAAACCACATAATCATCTGTCTAAGGTATTGTCTACCCGTACAAGTAATTTGTTCACCCATATCCATGTCACCCCACGGAAATACATGTGGGGCGGACAACGAACCAAAAAATGCGTTAATAAAAATTTTAATAGGAAGTTGTTTACGGTTATATTGTGACGATAACTTAGGGTCGGTAGTATAATGGTCAGAAGCCAGTTTCTTGTACTTGATACGAGTATCACGGAAATACTTCAACATACTCTTCATCGCACCTGTAACGTCACACTTAGGGAATACATCGTGTACCAATTGAATAGAGGGGTATAGAGACGAGTAATCAAGTTTAAGTACATCAGTGGAGTACCCGACCTGTAATAGTCGTGAGAGACCCCCTGTAAACGAACGCTTGTCCCCTTTCTTTGGTATTGCAAGTCCGTGTTTGTACGACCAAGACATCATAATCATTTTCCATAGTGTCGCAGTTCCCATTGTGGAAAGTCTTTCGTATGTGGTAGGTACAAGTTTTGCAAGAAGGAAGTTCGCTTGATTGAACTCCTCATCAACAACCATAGTTTCCCAAATATCGTCATATAGGTATCTTTCGATGAGATACTCTCCATTTACTTTTTCGTAATGACCAGGAAATCTTTCCATAAGGTTTTCTGTGCCAGGTGAACCCATTTCTTTATACCCACCTGTTTTGGGGTTGAAGTAGTAGTCTTTGTTATCGAAATAGATTTTACCAATCTTATCACCCTTAACATATACACGGTTTTCTTTTTCTGCTCCGATAAACTGGGTGATATACTTAAGACCCCAACTTTTGATGTCCGAGTTAATGGCTTGAGCTCGTCTGACTGCATGGGCAATATCTACGATATTATACCCCCACATCATCGTTTGGGTATAGTCCTCCATCTCGTTGGCCAACTTGAGCATCCCGTTCTTTTGTCTTAATGTTTTTTCAGGGTTTAATGTTTTCGCCACTTTATTTATATCTAAACCGAGTATAGTTGCACGAGTCAATATAAAAGGAAAGTCGAAAAACGCGGAGTTATATCCCCCTATAAGTGTTGGTTTTAGATAATTTATAGTATTAAAGAAGTCGATTATCATTTGTTTTTCTTCTTCTTCATTTTGGGCGGATATAACCTTTTCAAACCCTCGATTGTCTTTCATACCGATAAGGAACATTTTATTCTTTGTCGCATCAAGACCTGTGGTTTCGATGTCGAATACAAATCGGTGAACCTCATCATACTCGTCGAACCCCTTAAACAAACGTTTTTGCTTTTGACACAGATATTGTTCTACTGGTGATAATATTGCGATAGCGTTTGTATTTTCTCTATCCCATGGGTCTAATCCACCCATTTTAAAAAAGTTTATGAGGTTAGAGTAAGTTTTGGTTGTTTTAACCATATACTTTAGACCTTGTTCCATTCTTTCATCACCACGAGTATCTAACTTTTCGATGATAATACCATGTTTGGACATGGCTTCCTTTTGTGCATATTTGGAACCGTTATAAAAGTTCTTACCTTTTAAGTCTCCAACCCATGCAAACGGGATAAATGTTTCTGATTTAATTTGCTTTCCTTTGAGTGGGTCTTGAATGACTTTAAAAATCTTATTTGACCTGTAGTCGTACTCTAACGCGACTATATACTTTTCTTCGTCCTCTCCGTGGAGGAACTGTTCAATTTCTTCTTGAGATACCATAATTTTAATTTTTACACTTGAGATATTATCCTCATATCGTAATGATATGATTACTCTTAGTATTGATTAAAGTATATGGACTTTTTAAACGATAGTCAATTTATATTAATAAATAACTGTTCTCTAATTGGACATATTAAATCTCCGTCTTTTGTTGTGATTGTAAATTCACCTATAAACCTACCAGACTGATTAGTGTCCCTTAAAGACCATTTATAGTATATATAATACTCTTTTGGGGAGTCAGGATTGTTTAATAATTTTTCGGTTATAAACGCATTGTTCATAATTATTTTTTGTGTCCCGTCCGATTCTCGTTTCATGGAGAATCTTATGGACGCATTAACTAAATCCTCATTAAATTTTTTATAATTATCAGTTCTACCGTCATCCACAACTTCCATAGTAAGTATGGGTAGTTCACTATCTTTTTTAATAAAAAATTCCATTTAGCAACCTGTTACTGTTATTTGTCCCGCAGACCCATCAACACCATTATAACCATACCAGTAACCGCCATTGGTTCCTGCAGAACTAAAGTTCATTACTATTGTTGAAACGTAGGCTCCGTTATTATCAACACCATCAGATGCCCCTAATGCGTCTGTACCATTGGGTTGAGACTCTGATGAGATATTATATTGGTCTGCCATCCAAAACTGAGTTGTCGAACCACTACTACATATATGGAATTGATACTCAACTCCACACTCTAATGTTAAATCAGGTTCTACCTCACCGTTGATAACCCATTGACCACTACCATTTAATTGTACGTTATACCCTACAATACCACTACCTAATCCATCATAATCACAAGTACCATATAATTCTACTGCCATACCACCTCCACAATCAGTAAGCGTATAAATCGTTGTGCCCGATTCTGAAGTGACCGCCATATATAATTCTTGACTTGCAAATGCCGGAGGAACACAGTCTTCATTAAAACTTGATTGTGTATATGTGGTACATTCTCCCCCCTCAGGAAATTGAACCTCAACACACGAACCCACAGTTGTGGGTAATCCCGATAAAGTAGGAATTGAAATTGGACAATCTAATAACGTACTACCGAAACCAATATCATCTATTGAACCGCAATTTATTAAATCACAGATACTCTGATACGCCCCTGACCCCTCTGTAGCCATATAACCTAAGAATACGTTAACATCTTCCAACGGGTCACCGACAGAGATGGTGTCTATATTTACTTCCACACACGGTGGTGGTGTTGGAGTTGGAGTTACCGTTATAGTTGGTGTTATTGTTGGAGTTACTGTAATTGATGGTGTAATCGTAGGAGTTACTGTAATTGACGGCGTAATCGTAGGGGTTATGGTGATTGACGGAGTAATTGACGGAGTGGTAGTCGGTGTTGGTG
>Ga0222717_10000086_pt1 | contig 72552 bp, 60 predicted proteins | sample C33_18DmetaG_FD_165053 | JGI IMG/M metagenome (GOLD analysis project Ga0222717, IMG submission 165053) | Estuarine water microbial communities from San Francisco Bay, California, United States - C33_18D | ecosystem: Environmental > Aquatic > Marine > Unclassified | place: USA: California... | reverse complement strand
AAGAGATGCTCATAGAGACGGTAAAATTCAACTTAACGAAGAAGACTTAAAGTTAATAGAAACAACAGATATTGGTCTATATGGATTATTTGAAGGAACAAAAGTACCTTTAGATTTACCTATGATAGAAGAATCTAAATATGAAAAAGAAGAAACTACTCAACAAACAATTGATAGATTAAAAGCAAGATTAGACGATCCAAATGATGGAATGAATGTGCCTTTTATAGTTCAAAAAATAAAAGATCTAGAAAAATCAATAGAAGAAGCTAAATACAAAGGCAAAGATGTTCCTTTAAATAAACCAAAAAGAGGAGGTTCTAAAAAGTTCTTTGTTTATACTAAAAATAAAAAAGGCAATGTTGTTAAAGTATCTTTTGGAGGCACAACAGGACTAAGTGTAAAGATAAAAGAACCAGGAGCAAGAGCATCTTTTGCTGCAAGACATAAATGCGCTACTAAAAAAGACAAAACAAAACCAGGTTACTGGGCTTGTAATGTAGGTCGTTATTGGAAATCACTAGGAGGCGCAAAGAACTTCTCTGGATACTGGTAGAATATGGAAATAACTTGGAAACAGTTTAAAAATCAAAGCCATATTCGTATCTTAACTGAAAACGAACAGATCCGGCATTATAGATTTTACCTTGATTCTCTTGCCAACGAAATGAAAAAACAAAACAAAGGACCTAGAATACCCCGAATACGAGTAACAGGGTTTCTATTGCAGGAAGATTTATTTTTGATTCAACAAGAAAACGGTTCTTCAATTTATATTACTAACTATGCCTAATTTACCCATATCACAGCTACCACAATCAACCGACCTCCAAGGAGATGAACTATTTGCAGATGTTCAAAACGGTGTAACTAAATATACTACTTTAGATCAAGTCAATAACTATGTGACTAGTTCTATAAATAATTATAATCAAACTAACACTGGTAATACATACTTAGTACCGACCCCTCTAACAGTAACTGGTTCAGCTCCATCAACAGCACCTGAATATTACGTTACAGGTTCAGAATATGAAAATACCTCTATTATTGCAGTGGATTGGCAAGGCGGTAACGGCACAGCTCATATCATTCTACCTGATGCAACATCAGCTACTAGTACTTATCGTTCTGTAAGATTTGTTATGAATAGCGGATTTACAGCAAATACTAAAGCAATACTAATGGCCCCTACCGGGCAGTTTCTAGATAATGACGAACACCCAGATGGGTATACTTTAGATAAACCATACGAAGGTATAATGGTATGGTCTGATGGAACTAAATGGATTCGACTACAAACTAAAGCATAATGCGACCTTACTTAGAGGAAAAAAAAGACGATTATATAGTTAGAGAGTTCTTTCAAGATACTCCCTCATTTGAATTAGTATGGCATAGAGACAAAGAAGACAGGATTGTAGAAACTACACATACAACAGACTGGCAATTTCAATTAGATAACAAATTACCACAGAGATTATCAGAAAATAAACTATTTATACCTAAAGAGACTTACCACCGATTAATTAAAGGGACAGGAGATCTTAAAGTAAAAATTTATAAATTATGAAACTAACAGACATTCTTTTAGAAGTAGACTTTAACAAGTATGATAAAGAATCAGATTCCCTAGCTAAAGAGCTAGAAAGTAAATTTGGAGGAAACCCATATGTAAATATGGGAGACTATTCTGACGGACGAGAAGATAATGACCCATTAAAAGGGAAAGCTTACGGTAAAGTAACTTTTAGAATTAAGAGTGAATTTGAAGAAGACGAGTGGAATAAAATAACAGGGTTTATAAAAAGCAAAGGATTAGAAATCACACAAGATAGTAACTACTACGATGTAGAACCAGGAGAAAGAGAATGGACACCTACTGTGAAGTTTAATTTTAATAAAAAAGAAAGTTAATAATAATGAAGCTATCAAGAGTTATACTTGGTGAAATACTAGAATATAACCCAGCCTTTGAAAAAGTAACAGATCAACTTAGAGACAAAGGCGGTAAATATTTAGGCTCTGGGGATTACGGATCAGCGTACCTACTTAACGGCAGAGTATACAAAGCAACAACAGACGAAGTAGAATTAGAACATGCAGCTATACTAAAAGGTAAAAAAACAAACAATTTTGCTAGAATATACGATGTAGAAGTTATAAATCCCAAGTTAGGGGTAATACAAATGGAAGTTTTAGGAGAGTTTAAAGGAGATATTCCTGAAGAGTGGGTTGAAGCATTAGAAAGAGAGTCTGAAAGAATAGGTATAGACCCAGAAGAATTAGACATTAGACCATCAAATATTATGGTTAATCAAAAAAACCATTTAAAATTAGTTGATATTTAGAATTATTTTTCTTATATTATAAGATAATAGTTACGGACAACTAAATGGATTATACTTTTTTACTTGGATCTATAGAGAATTTACTAGGTAAATCTCATAAGAGAGCGAGAGCAAATCATGCTTTCCATTGCCCCTTTTGCAATCACCGTAAGCCTAAATTAGAAATAAACATGGCTACTAATGAAAAAGGACATAACCCCTGGGAATGCTGGGTATGTCAGACAAAAGGTCGCACTATCCGTTCACTACTCAAACAACTTAATACACCTAAAGATCAAGCTGCACTTATACTGAAGTATTTACCTAAAGGTTCAGAAATAGAATATACAGGTACATCAATAGTTGAACTCCCTAAAGAGTATCAAAGATTAGATGAAGCAACAAACACATCAGTCGTAGCAAATTTAGTTAAAAAATACCTATATGACAGAGGCCTTACCGACAATGATTTTATTAAATATGGTATTGGATACTGCACAAGTGGAGAATATGGAGGAAGAGTTATTTTGCCGAGTTATTCTGGATCCAACAGGCTCAATTATTTTGTTGGAAGAAGTTTTGACGGCAACTATTTTAAGTACAAAAACCCGGAATCTTCCAAAGACATAATATTTTATGAGAACTTAATAAACTGGGATTGTCCTATTATACTATGTGAAGGAGTATTTGACGCTATAGCAATAAGAAGAAATGCTATACCTATCTTAGGTAAGAGTATATCCAATGAACTTTGGAGAAAAATATTAACAAGTAAATTAACAGACATCTACATAGCTCTAGATTTAGACGCTCAAGATGCAGCTTTAAAAATGGCTGAAAAATTCATAGCAGCAGGATTTAGAGTTTTTCTAATTGAACTACCAGGTAAAGATCCTTCAGAAATGGGATTTCAAGACTTTACTAAACTAGTACAGAACGCAATAGAATTAGATTTTTCTAAGATAATGTTGCAAAAATTAAATTTATGATAAAGCAAGGAATGAACATTCTTGAACAGAATGAAAAAAAGAGATTAGAGTTTAACCCGCAACTAAAGCAGATTAACTTCTTAGATAGAAGAGTTTATAAGAGAGGCGAAGGAGTATACTACCCGTCCGTAACAACTATACTTCAGTATATGCCCAAAAATAAGTTTTTTGAGTCTTGGCTTAAAGACGTTGGGCATAACGCCGATCTTATTATGAGACGAGCTGGAAAGCAAGGAACACAGGTACATGAAGCATGTGAGCAGTTAGTATTAGGTAAAGAAGTTACCTGGATGGACGACTATGGTAATGCAAAGTACTCTCAAATAGTTTGGGAAATGATATTAAAATTTGCTGACTTTTGGAGAACACATAAGCCGGAATTAATATCTGCTGAAGATTTTGTATGGTCAGACGAACATAAGTATGCAGGAACAGCAGATCTAGTTGTAAAAATGCACGGACAAATATGGTTACTGGACATTAAAACATCCAACTCAGTTCATAAGTCTTTCGACTTGCAACTTTCAGCTTACGCAAAAGGATTAGAAGAAGCAAAAGGAATAAAAATAGAACGTACAGGTATAATATGGTTAAAAGCTCATTCTAGAGGTCCATCAAAACAAAAAAACGTAATACAAGGAAAAGGATGGAAAGTGTTACAGATAGATGAAATAGAAGAGAACTTTGAACTGTTTAAAATGATATATAAGCTATATTCATTAGAGAACCCCAATACAGAACCTATTTATAATAGCTACCCTACAACTTTAAAATTATAGTGTATGAAGAAATTATTATTTTTACTACTAACATTAACAGGATGTGCAACTTTTCAAGTGAGCACTTTAAACCACGATCCTATATACAGCATAGAAGGATCAGATGCAGAAATAGTAGTAATAAGTAATGAATTCGAACTTCAACGTCTACTCAGAACAGATTTTAACTTTAGATTAGATTTCGCTCAATATGCTCTTAGTCAACCTAGATCATTTGATTGGAATAACCGAATATTAGGTAACAGATATAATAGGTATAACCCATACTATGGATTTGGATACAGTCCATATTGGAATAGAACACAAATGTGGAACGACTGGGCTTGGGGTTATACAGGTTGGAATTCTTGGAGGTCTCCTCATAGATGGTCACCATTTGGATATGATAGATGGGGATATAATAACTACGGGTGGAATAACTACTATGGGTGGAACAATTGGGACTATTATCCTAATTATAATAGAAGAGGTAGCACAGCGTATATTAATGGACGTAGGAATTCTAACATAAATACTCCAAATAGAAGAGTTAACCAAAGAACAGCAACAACACAAACAGTAAAAGTAAAGAAGCGAAGAATAAATAACAGTAGAAATGATAAAACTATCAACAATAATCCTAGAAGATACAGCCGCCCCGAAAGCAGTAATAATGGCAGGAGGAGCAGGGTCAGGGAAAACATACCTACTCAACCAGTTAGGACTAGACAGCCTAGAACAATTCAACCCAGACAAGTACGTGGAGGACAAAGACCACCCGTACTACAACAAACTAGGACCAGCAGCCAATCAAACGTCAAAGGACGCAATGGCAGCAGCAGAAGAAAAAACTAGCTTTGTCTGGGATACTACTGCCTCTGGTGCAGGTTTCCAAAAAAACTTAGATAAACTACTTGCTTTAGGGTATGAAGTCTACATGGTTATGGTATATGCTCATCCTATGATCTCATACGTATCTAATTTTATGGCTAGAGAAAGAAACATACCTGGAGACTCTGTTTTTGCAACCTGGAGAAATGTGTATGCTAAAATAGAAGATTTTAATGGACAATTAAAAGGTAATTTATCTATATTCGTTAGTGATAGAGGAGGAAAGTACAAAAAAGAAGTTGAAGGATTTGACAAAGCTGCTAAAAACGGCTTAAGTGGAGTAAAAGATTACTTACAAAAATTTAACGAAGATAATAACGTTGGAGGATCTTCATTCTTTGTACCAGTAGAAATGACACCTGAGGAAGAGCAGCAGTTTATAAAAGATGTTGGAAGTATAGATTGGAATAAAGACAATAGATCAGAAGATAAAGCAATCAAAAGTGCATTCTTAAAATCCTTCAGAAAGAATGGAGTTGGTCCAGGACAAGATAAACTTAGAGATGCAGTTAAGAAATACAGAGATAGTAGTGAGAAAAGGAAACAAAAGGCAGATGAAGTATTAGATAATATCGTAGATATGATATACAATCCAACATTTCAAGAAAAGCTGAAACACTCCTCAGTATCAGAAATAGATTCTAAAGTACAAGCATTTTTAGCATGATAGCACTATACCCAGGAGCATATAAACCACCTCATAGAGGACATTTTAATGTAGTAAAATCTTTACTAGACGGTTCATATAACGGTTCGATATATGACAAGGATAATTACAAAGAGACAGGTGCAAACTTACTTAAAGGAACAAGTAATAGCAAACCTAAAATTGATAAGGTAATAGTCTTTGTAGGAGCAGGAGAAAGAAACGGGATAACTAAAGAAGAGTCCATGTCAATATGGAAGGTATATTCAAAATACTTAGGGAATGTTGAAATACGTGATGGAGAATCAAATCCAATGTTTGCAGCTAAAGACTATGCACAAGCAAACCCTAAACAAGAATTTGTATCTGTAACAGGTATTAGAGGAGATAAAGATTTTGTAGACTTAAGAAGAATAACTACATTTAAAAACGCTCCAAATGTAAGTGGATTAGCTCTAGCAGCAGCACCAGGTTCAGGCATTAGAGCAACAGACTTTAGAAATACAATATTGTCTGGAAATTTAGATAAGGTTTTAGATTTCTTTCCAGAAGACCTTTCTAGAGAAGAAGTGCTAGGTATACTGACAGACTTAAAAGACAAAATAGTATCGGAAATATTAGCTAATAATATTGAAGGTTTTTTGACTAACTACTTTGTTACAGAAGAGATAAAAGATAAGAAGATTATATGCGATAAATGTGGATGGAGTTGGGATATAAAAGATGGAGGGGATGACTTATTTATATGCCATAAATGTGGACATAATAATAGCACGTTAAAAGAAAGTAATACAAAAACAGACATCAACACACTTTACAACTACTTAACCAGATTAGTACCAAACAATACAGAGATAGAATATAAAGGAGATCACTTAAGAGTTGGATTTAAACAAATCGCCGAAAATAAAAAAAATAAACTAGAATTAAAAGACTTTATAGCTTCACTAACCGAATACATGATAGACCAGGGGATGGAGATAACTCCTCTACCAGATGTAACTATTAAAAAAGATCAAGCAAATGCCTCAAACTTTTTTGGAAGAACAGCATATTATGACCCGAATAATAAAGAGATAGTACTTTATATATCCGGTAGACATGATAAAGACATAGTAAGGTCCTACTCACATGAAATGGTACATCATATGCAAAATCTAAAAGGAACTCTCCATAATATACAGACTCAAAATACAAACGAAGATAGTGATTTATTAGAGTTAGAAAAGGAAGCATACCTTTTAGGTAATATAACATTTAGGAATTGGGAAGACGGTTTAAAAAATAACTAACAAAAAAGTTGTTTCGGAACATAATATTTCGTATATTAAGGTATAATAGTATAAACTAAAAAAAGGTTATGAATACAAGTATAGTAGACTTATTAGAAGCACATCCACCAACTGTAGCAGAAAAAACCTCTAAGTATCAAATATATTGTGATATGGATGGAGTGTTAACAGATTTTGAAAGTAGGTTTCACGAAAAGTTAAATGAAGTAGGACCTAAGTACTACCCTCTAAAAGATATAAAGAAAGTAGTTAAGCCGAAAGACTTTGAAGCAATTTTCGGTATGTCTGAATTTTGGAAATTTATAGATCAAACAGTAGGAGTAGCATTCTGGGTGGGTATGGACTGGATGCCAAGAGGTAAGGAACTGTGGAGTTTTATATCTAAATATAATCCATCACTATTAACCTCACCATCTAGAGATAATACTTCTAGATTAGGTAAAAATCTATGGACTAAAAATAACCTTACACCAAAACCAAAAGTAATATTTGCATACTCAGCCAGTAAACAAAATTACGCTAACCCTAACGCTATACTTATTGATGATAAAAAATCTAACATAGAAGAATGGAGAGCTAAAGGAGGAATAGCATTCAGAGTAAAAGGTGGAGATATAACAGAAGCAATTAACGGACTAAAAGAATTAGGGTATGAGTAGTAATCTTAAAAAAGAATTTAAGCATTCAGATGTAGAAAGAATGCGTAATATCATAAAAAAAGATTATACCGGTAAGACCAAACTTCAATCAGGATATAAAAAAGTTTATAAGAAGTATAAAGAAGGAGATATCTGGGAAGAATCAGGCAAAAACTGGACAATAAAGAACGGTTTAAAGCAAAATATTACTAAACTAGACGCTGCTAAACAAGCAATTCAAGTTCCGCTCACTTGTCCAAAATGTGGAAAAGCAATAAAATCACATATTTCTAAAGAAGCTTACAAGGTAAATAAAATGTGCTTTGACTGTGTTATAGATTGGCAAGCAGAACTTAGAGAAAAAGGTATGTTAGAGGATTATTTAATGCATGCTAGAAAAGGAAACTTGAAGTACTACATAAATGAAATCGAAGCGCAATTAAAAGATACTTTAGAGCAAACGAATGATTATGTTACCGAACAGGGAGATATTGAAAACTGGAACAGCAGTAAACAAAAGGAAAAAGCTATAGTTACCGAAAAAGTTAATGAATATATAGACTACTTGAAAAAGAAGCTAAATTAACCTCTATTTATTAGATATACTTAAAAGCACTATATATCTAAAATAGCATGACACAAAAACAATTACTAGAATCAGTACTATCTGAATTAGTTCACATAAAAAAGCACATGCCGAATGGAGAGTTAAAATCCATGCAGTCGGACATGAAAGCTTTAAAGGAAGATGTATCGGACTTAAAGTACACACTACTAAACCCAGAAGATGGAGTTATAGTAAAAACAAATCAAAATTCTCAATTCCGTAGAAAAATGGAAACAGGAGAAAAAGAATTTAGCTCTAAGATGATTGAGGTAGAAGACCTTAAGAGATGGAAAGATAGTGTTTCTAAAGCACTTTGGATAATATTTGGAATACTAGCAGGATTAGTAATGAAAGTATTTGTAGAGTTTTTAAAGTTAAAATAAACTATGAAAGTTCCATCTAATATAAACAGCATAGTAAAAGAGTCTTTAAGAGACTGGTTTAAGAAAGAGAAGTGGGTACGCATCTCTTCTTCTGGTAATATAGCTGGCGATTGCGGAACTTCTAAAAATAAAAAAAATCCTGATAGATGTCTACCTAAAGCAAAAGCACAAAGCTTAACAAAAGGTCAAAGAGCCGCAACAGCAGCAAAGAAAAAGAAAGCAGGTAGTAAAGGAAAAACAGTCGTAAAGAATACAAAAAAAGCAACAGTAAAGAAAGAAGGACTTTGGGCTAATATAAACGCTAAGAAGAAAGCAGGAAAAAAATCTTCCCATAAAAACTCTAATGCATATAAAGACGCTAAAAAAGCAGGTACGTCTTTAGAGAAAACTAAAGAAGGAGTTACAAAAGAAGATTTAAAAAATTTAGTAGTGGGTATGGTACACGAAACTACTAATGAAAATACTATCATGGAAAAAGATGATAGATGTACTAGATTAGCAAAATCAAAATATGACACCTGGCCATCAGCATACGCCTCCGGGGCAGTTGTTCGTTGTAGAAGAGGTGAAATATGGAAAAAAAAATAAAATGCCTGTAAAAATTAAACCAAGTTCTAAAAAGTATAAAAAAGATAAGAATGGAAAAATGACCAGCCAATGGGTATGGGAACATTATACTGTAAGTAACACATCAACAGTAGAATTAAAAAAATACTATACTAACCCATCTTATAAGAGAAAGAAAGCTGTAATAAAAAAAGAACTAGTTAAGAGAAATGAAGAAGTCTGAATTAACTAAAATCATAAAAGAGGTACTAGAAGAAGGTCCCCACGACCCGGTTAAGCCTGGTATACTCAAAAAACGTTTAGGTAAATTATCCTGTTCTAAAGTTAGAAAAGCAAAATCAGGATTAAAAGATAAAGGCACTCACTATGCGAAAGCATTACAAAGATACTTAAACTACCATTGTCAATAAAAATAGCAAATACCGCCCTTAATAAAACAGCGTACTTCACAGACCCAATAGAAGACGTAAGCGTACTGAGAGATAAAAACTCAGTAGACCTATTTGATCAAAATGGATACCACTTAACAAAAGCAGAACAAGCTTATTTACCGTATAATGGGTATGAACCGATAACTAGAAGACACGAAGACTGTTTAAGGTATGATTGGTTACTATGGGACAAAAAAGAAGGTGCTCATATAAACCACTCAGACTTATTTGAAAGAAAAGGATTTGATTCAACTGCTAAAGTTCAACTCGAAGCAATGGCAGAATACAATCCAATGCTTTGGAAGCTTGTTAAGATGAAACCAAAATGGGGGATAGACATATCTATAGACTATGTTTCGGAATTAAAGTGCTTTGAAGTATTCCACTACGAGTGGGATTCATTTATATACGAAGAAGTAATTGAAAAAAAGTTGGAAATCGAGAAATTTATTCTTAACTTAGATTGGGATCAAACAGCTATAGACCTTTGGAAAGTTAAACATGAATGGATAAATTTAGATTTCTTTGAGCAAACCCAATGGAGAACGGATTTCTTTGGTTTAGAGCCTGAGAAGTTTAAAAACGTTATTTGGGAAGAGTAATCTATTTATTTATATAGCTATACAACATAAAACTAGTAATATGACTTACGAAGAATTAAAAGTACGTTTAACCTCTGTTGAAACAACACTACAGCAATTACAAACAACAGAATCAGCTAAACTAACACCCACCTATATAGAAGACTCTATTCAGCAATTAAATATAGTACGTGAAAATCTACTCTCAAAAATGAAAATATTAGAAGAAGGAGACGAGACTATGTTCGTTTCTACAAAAGGTGGCGACACTAAAGCAGTCAAAATGGACAGAAAAACAGCAATGGACTTAAAGAAAGATCCTGCCATTACAGGCATTGACACTGCAAAAGGAGCAAAAATAAAAGAAGCTGAAGGGAAAGGAATTAATTTCTCTATAGATGAAACAAAAGCAATAGCAAAATCAGTTGGAAAAGCTCTAATAATATCACTTAAGAAATTAGGAGACGAAATAGCAAGAATTAAAGCTCATAGAATAGAAGAAAATAGCTTCGATGTACATATAGATTACAAAGGAGAAGAAGGAGCAGATGAATTTTCTTTTTATATATCAGAAGATACATTACATCTAGTTGATTTTTCCTTCGATAAAGAACTAGTAGAGGTTGGCGTTAAACCTTCAGGAGAGGCAATCATTAACGTGGATGTACTATCAAACGAGCTACTAAAACACTTTAAGTCTCTAAACGAAGAATATAACCCAGACCAAGAACAAAAAGATGATGAAGAAGATCATGGAGTAGGGTACGATGACGAAGGACGTCCCTTAGGAGAAGGTGAAGGAGATGACCACCATTATATTAAAGTAAAAGCACACGATTATAAGAAAGCTATGGCTATCTTAGATCAAAACGTAGATCCAACTTATGTTAAGATGGAGGTTGTCGACAATGACGGAGCTGGAAATGTGATTATATATTTTATATTTAAACATGAAAGCGGGTTTGACGACATGTATGATGACTCAGAAAACCAAGATTCAGAATTTTACCAAGAACCAGACGAAGATCCAAATGCGTTCGTTTACGATGTAGTAATGGATTTACGAGCTAACGATATTGAATTAACAGATCATTCAGCAGATATGGATGAAGCTACTGACCTTAACGATCCTGTTCTCATGAAAATGAGAGTTGCTAAAAAAAGAAACGCTGATCTTAAGAAAGTAGATCAAATGCACGCCCGTGATAGAAAAGATCAAAGAATAAACGGTAGAAAGAGACTCTTAATCAAACAGCTTAAAGATAAAAGAGCTGAGATAGAAAGAGAGATGGAGAATGATCCAGAAATCGAACCAACAGGAGGACCAGTAGCTGATAGATATGGTGATATGTTAAATAAGATTGACAACGCTATAGAAAAAGCATCAGGTAGAATTAAACCTTTAGATTACGATACAGCAGTTGGTAAAGTAAACGAAAACGAAGGACACTTAGTTACCTTTGGATATGATTTAGATAGAATTCAAGATGTAGTTGATCATTTAAAGTCTAAATATAAAGAAGGACAAGATTTTGAACTTCATATAGGTAGAGGAGATGATTTACCTAACGCAGTGACTTTAAAGAATCCTGATTTAGAAGGTGATCATGACTTAAACGATATGCTAAACGCAGCACAAGACGATCAAGATAGATACGATGCTTATACAGACTACGACCAACGTAGAAAAGAAGACGACGATTATTACGAGGATCCTGATTATTATAAAGAAGGTAAAAATATGAATGAAATCAAAGCTGCTAAAATACAAAAAGCACATAGTAAAGTAGTTAATATAATGAAAGATCTTGCTAAGAAATATAAAGCAGGCGATAAATCAGTAATAGATCAACTAAAAACACTTTCAATTTCTAAAAAGAAACTAGAAAAAGAATTAGAAAGAGCAGTAGCCGGTACACATCATGGACAAGAGTTGGACGAAAAGAAGATAAACGAATATGCTTCTAGAGATTTAGATGAAATATTTGGAGCATTAGGATATAGACAAGGTTTTGATGAATTTATAGAAGATAATCCTGGAGCTGTAGAAGTTTTAATGGAATGGATAAGCTCAATCTCAGAATTTAGAAGTAGGTTATCTCAAGAATACGATAAAGAAGAATTAGAAAGATTAGGATTCTACGATTTTGACGAAGATGACTTTAATGAAGTAATTAGAGAGTCATTAAACCCAGAAGTATCTAAATCAGTAGATCGCTTTATTAAAGCAATGGCTAAGAGATACGGATATAAAGAGCAAGATGCAGTATTTGCTATACAAGCAGCTTTAAAGCAGAGAAAGTTTGATGCAGTAAATGAAGACGTATCAATGAAGATTGGTAAAGTAGTAGCGATAAAAAAATACAATGCAGCTAAGAATCAAAAAGTACCTGTAGATGTAAAAATAACCGACTATATTAAAAAACCAGGCTCAAAGGATTTTGTAGAGTATGAACATAAAGGGAAGAAAAGAAAAGTTTCTATTGACGTATTTAAATCTATATTAGCTGAAAATAAAGAAATTATAAAAGAATTTACAGACCATAGATTTAAAGGAGCAGAATTAATAGATGATGCTAACAAAAGAGGACCTGATATGTTCGGTAAACAAATATTCGCAGACCTATTACCTAAGGGTGTAGCTAGTGAAAACGATGCCGTAGAAGCTTTAAAAGCACATGATAAGAGTCCTATCAAACAAAGAATGGGTCAATATGCACCAATGTTTGTTCACGTTCAATATCATAATTTAGAGCATGAAGGTGAAGATTACCAAATGCACCAAACACAATATTACAACAGTAACTTTAAAGACAAAGATCCAAGCTTTAATCCTGGAGTATCCAAAATTACCTTATTTAAAGATCCTGATGGAGAAGATACTAATCTAGGTACTATTATTGTTAAGACAGATGAGTACGTACAGGACTTAAGAAACTTACCTGGTTTAGGTAAGAGACATATGGAAGAAGCTACTAGACAAGACCTAGGAATGACTTCATCAGTATCTAAACGTAGAGCAGGAGCTGAATTAAAACAGAAATTAGCAGGTAAACGTTCTGATGGAATGGGTAAGTATGATGGTAATATTTACGGATTAGATAATGACGGCAAAAGAGTTGAATTGAAAAGTTTAAACGATTTAAATAAATTTAAGAAGTTTGAATTAGATGCCGATATAAACGAAGCTAAAGGAGGTCAAATTATGCCTGGAGATTATGTTAAAAATCAACACGGTAATATTTACCAAAGAGTAGACGGGAAAGTTGGAAGACATGATGCTTACGTAAGAGTTACTAACGGTAAACCGGGTAAAAAGAAAACTGGCTTACACGACTCTTTTAAATTAACTTTAGTTAATAAAAATGAATTAGAAGAATCAGGACCTGGATTTAAACACGACTGTGCTGCTAAAGTAGTACACGAAACATACGGTAAAGGAAACTGTATTCCAGAAAAACATACCCTAGTAAAAGAAGGTAAAAAGTATATAGTTACTCATTACGATGTTTTATTTGAAAGCGGAAAAACAGTAAAAGATATTCCTGTTAGTGAGCTAGATATTAAAACTACTAATGAACACTGGCATAAAGGGTATAAAAAGAAAAAGAAGTAAGCTATGCATAAATTAGAAAAACTTATATTAGAATCTTACGCAGAACTTAATATACAGGAAGAAGAAGAAAGAAGGACACTAGGTTTAGAAGATCTTCCTAAATCTTTTAGAGCCAGTATAGAAAAAAGATACGGCGTATCAAAATGGCCTGATAAAGATTTTGTATCTTCTGATATGAAAACATATTTTAAGACAATGTCTGTTGACGATTCAACAGGAAATATAGGACATAAACCTATATCTCTACCTTCTTTTGAAGAGTTGTATAGCAATTTCTCAGATATTGTAGGCGATATAAAAGGATTAATGGGTAATTCTGATGTAAGAACTGATAAAGCAGCTAGAGAATTATTTGACTTAATAAAAACAAACTTCAGAAAACTTCAAAGGTACTTAAGAACAGAGAGACCTGATCAATATGAACTTATGAAAATGAGGAGAGTAATGGAAGAGTCTGTAGATGCATTAAAGAAAAAATACAGCCAAGAAGAAGAGCTTAGATTAGATCTTATAGCTCATAGAGTATTCAATAAAGACTACAATAAGCTTTCAGATACAGAGAAACAAACAGTACTAAAAGATAAACATAAAGTAGGAGTAAAAGAATCAGCAGAAAAAGGAGCAGTCTTAGAAGACGCTACCGATAAAATGATTCAAAAATTTCCAACATTAAAAGCAGCCTTAATAAAACTGCAAACTAAAGACTTTAAAGAGTTTGTAACATCTATAGATTGGATCTCTCCTAGACCTACTGCATTTAAAGTTAACTTATCTAATGGACAAGATTACATATTGAAATGGTTAGGAGAAGGATTTGAAGCACAGATACTAGGTAAACGCTATTACATAAATAAAATATCCGAATACCAGCAAGCATTAGATAAACTATCAGTGCTATATAAAGAAGGTCCAATGGGTTCCCCAGAAGAACCAGCAGAACCAGCAGATACAGATAGTGGATCATCTGGAGGCGGAGGAGGAGACTTCCCCGGAGAAGAAGGCGGTGGAGATTCCGGAGTAGATGCTCTCGGAGGAGATGATACAGCAGATGTAGGAGGAGAAGAAGGTGGAGGAGCTGACCTAACAGATGAACCAGTCGATTTTGAAGAACCAGCAGAAGAACCAGAAGTATAAATAAAATAAAAATAAAACACAATGAATAACTTTGATTTAAGAAAATTTTTAATAGAAAATAGAGCTACTAACTCTACTAAACTTTTAAGTGAAGTAAAATTTACTAAAAAAGAAATTATTAATTCTGTTACTTTTCCAACCGGGGAGGTATATACAGTAGGAGAATACTCTAACTACGACGGTATGAGAATAGATAATATCACACCAGTCCCAGAAAATGAGAGAGAAGAGGATGAAGTAGTAGCTATCGAAATGAGAGATGGAGATAATGCAGTTGTATATAAATTTAACGCTGAAGGAAAAGAAGTAGAATACTAAAAGATTTAAAACAAATACAATGGATAATTTTGATTTAAGAAAATTTTTAGCAGAAAATAGAAATAATGTAAAAGAAGATCAAGAAAGTGATCATCAATTTTACGCTAACCAAGAAGGAGAAGAAGTTATTATGCAAATAGCTAAAACTGCTATAAATCTTATGGATGAACAACCAGGAACATCTGCTCATATTGCCTTACAGTCAGTATTAGAGGATTACATCGAAGAAAACGGTTTATAATAAACTCATAAATGAATCTTATAGATAGAGTTTTACTAGAATGGTCCTATAAGACCAAAAAAGGATTTCCTGACATTAACAATCAAGAGGATATGGCTTTGTTTGAATCTATGTTTGGTTTTGATCTTAATGAGCTCACAGTCTCTCCTAAGTACCAAAGTAAAGGAGTATTTAATCCATTTTATAATATAGACTCTGAGTTAGATGCAAGGGTTAGGAAACTACTAAACGATAAAAACATTGCATTTGACAACCTTATATATAAAGCAGTTGCAGATACAGCTAAAGAACCTATATTAGCATTAAGAGGATCAGCTAAGTTTGAACTATTTAAAGACTTAGAAACATCAATAGGTCAATTTATTATTATACCTAAATCTAAAGTAGTATCACACTACGGACAAAAGACTAGAAAAGACACAACAGCATCTTCTAACGTCAATGAATTTCTATCTCTATACTTCTTAAAACACCCTTTATTTACAGATGTCGAAGAAATACTAGATAAGCAAGGTGGTACCGGAGTACTAACAGGAGAAGGAGATGAGATAAGTTATTCTCAATTGATAGAGTTAATACAAAAAGACGAAACCCCTGAAAGAGACATAAAGATAGGATATAACAACTCAGTTGCATTAAAGAGTGATTTAAAGGATGTAAGTATTAATAACTTGTATTGGACTCCTAGAGGTAAACCTGCAAATATAAATTCAAAAAATCCATCTGATATTATAATAGAATTAAGCAATGGAGAGTACATAGGTTATTCAAATAAAATAGCTAGCGGAGAAGATAAGACTCCTAAGTTCAATACTAATATTGTAGCTTTTTTTGATAAACTAGACGGAAGTATTACAGAAGAAATAAAGAAACTTATTAATAGCTCCTGGAATAAAGTATCTAATTCAATTACAAAACCTAACGCAAAATCTGCTATTAGTACTTTTGATATTTCAAAAGAAAGCTTTTCAGAAACTACAAGTAGAGATGCGTTCGCAGATTTAGCAGTAGAGTTTCAAAAAGACAATTTAGAGTTTTACGGTAAAGATTTTTATCACCCATTTAGAAACAATATAATAGATGGGTTAAACAAAATGCTATCTAATCCTCAAACTCTAAAGTACTTTTTAAATTCTATAGCAGCTTATACATACGGAACAGTAGTAGAAGGAGAAACACCTTGTCCTTATAAATTACTAATAGGACAAGAATCCGGGTCAAAAATAAAAGATGTATCCGAAAACAAACTATTAAGAAGTGTAGTTACAGTAGATTCTAGTAGCGATATAAAAGATATTTCAAACAATTACGACGGTAGTTCACAATCGTTTACTGTCAAATTTAAAATAAAAACATCAGGAGAATTAAAAGATGTTATAATACCTGTTACAGTACGCACAAGATCAGCAGGAGGTTGGAGCGGCAAATCACTGTTTATTACTTCTTCGGGAGTTAAAATAAGTTAGTTATGGCAAAAGACATAAAAAAGATTATAGCGCAGGAGTATATCAAGTGTGCTAAAGATCCAGAGTACTTCATGAGGAAATACTGCTATATACAGCATCCTACTAGAGGTCGAATACTATTTAACCTTTACCCTTTTCAAGGTAAGGTGTTACATTTATTTAGAGATAATCAATTTCTTATTACTTTAAAATCTAGACAGCTAGGTATATCAACTCTAGCTGCAGGTTACTCATTATGGTTAATGTTGTTTCATAAAGATAAGAACGTACTAGCTTTAGCAACAACTCAAGCAACTGCACGTAACTTAGTTTCTAAAACTATGTTTATGTACGACCAGCTTCCAAAGTGGTTAAAGCTACCAGCAGTTGAAAAAAATAAATTATCTTTAAGGTTAAAAAATGGATCTAAAATTACAGCTAAATCTTCTAACGCCGATGCTGCAAGATCGGAGGCAGTATCACTACTCCTTATCGATGAAGCAGCCTTTATTGATAACATTGAAGAAACGTTTACAGCTGCACAACAAACCTTAGCAACCGGTGGACAGTGTATGGCATTATCAACTCCTAACGGAATTGGTAATTGGTTCCATCAAACTTGGGATAAAGCTGAATCAGGAGAAAATTCATTTTTACCTATAAAACTACCGTGGACTGTACATCCGGAAAGAAATAAAGATTGGAGAGAGCAACAAGATAGAGACTTAGGACCAAGAATGGCAGGTCAAGAATGTGATTGTGATTTCCTAGCATCTGGAGATACAGTGTTTGAACCAGATGATATGATGTTCTATGAGCAAACATATATTAAAGACCCACTAGAAAAAAGAGGAGTTGACGGTAACTTATGGATATGGGAAGGAGTAGACTATACTAAATCATATATGGTTGTAGCAGATGTTGCTAGAGGAGACTCAGCAGATTATTCTGCATTTCATATCTTTGATATCGAAAACTGCGTACAGGTAGGAGAGTATAAAGGAAAGTTATCACCTAAAGATTACGGCAACGTATTAGTAGGGATAGCATCAGAATACAACGACGCACTTTTAGTAGTGGAAAACGCAAATATTGGTTGGGCTACCATCGAACAAATTCTAGAAAGACAGTACAAAAACTTATACTACAGTTCAACATCCCAAATGGAAACAGTAGAGTCCTATATGTCGAAGTATGAGAGAGATAAGCTAGTACCAGGCTTTACGATGTCAGTAAGAACTAGACCTCTAGTAATAGCGAAGATAATAGAGTACATAAGAGAAAAAGGTGTTACCCTACAATCTAAGCGTTTGCTAGGAGAAATGAGAGTATTTGTATGGAAGAATGGAAAACCTCAAGCACAGGTTAACTATAACGATGATTTAATAATATCATGTGCAACAGCATTATATGTTAGAGATACAGCATTAAGATTAAGACAACAGGGTATGGACTTAGCTAGAGCACAGTTATCATCCTTTACTAACCTTAATGCTAAAAACAAAGCTGTAATGAAATCAGTTGGAAACCAGCAAAATAATCCGTATATTGTAGATAATGGGTATGGACAAGAAGATATATCTTGGTTGTTATAAACCTGCTATTTATAATATATATTAAACAAAACTGATCATTAATGGCTGATAAATCATTATTTACTAGACTACAGAGATTATTCTCTTCTGATGTTATAATCAGAAATATAGGAGGAACAGAGCTTAAAGTAGCCGATGTTAACCGAATTCAGACTACAGGAAACTATGAAACTAATTCATTAGTAGACAGATTCACCAGACTACACTCATACGGTAACGCTAATATTTTTAATCCAAATATTAACTACCAAACAATGAGGATACAGTTATATTCGGATTATGAAGCAATGGATACCGATCCTATTATAGCATCAGCATTGGATATATTATCGGATGAAGCAACATTAAAAAACGATCAAGGTGAAGTCTTAAGCATTAAATCCTCAGATGAAAATATCCAAAGAGTCCTTTATAATTTATTCTACGATGTGCTAAACATAGAATTTAACCTATGGTCATGGACACGTAATATGTGTAAGTATGGAGACTTTTTCTTAAAATTAGAGATTGCAGAAAAGTTTGGAGTATACAACGTACTCCCTTATACAGTTTATAATATGAGCAGAAACGAAGGACTAGATCCAGAAAATCCTGCTAAAGTCTCTTTCGCCATTGACCCAGACGGGTTAGCAAGTAGCCAAGATCCTAGTACTTTATACCAGAAAAAAAACTCTAAAGTAGTACACTTAGATAATTACGAAGTAGCTCATTTCAGGTTAATATCAGATACTAACTACCTACCTTACGGTAGATCATTTATCGAACCAGCTAGAAAAATATACAAGCAGTTAACGTTAATGGAAGACGCTATGCTGATACACCGTATAATGAGAGCACCGGAGAAAAGAACATTTTTCGTAAATGTTGGTTCAATTCCACCAGCAGAAGTTGATCAGTTTATGCAAAAAACTATTAACACTATGAAGAAGACTCCTTATATTGATCAAAAGACAGGTCAGTATAACTTGAAGTTCAACATGCAGAATATGATGGAAGATTTCTACATACCTGTAAGAGGTGGCGATGCTTCTACAAGAATAGAAACTACTAAAGGCTTAGAGTACGACGGTACTAATGACATACAGTATTTACAGTCTAAAATGTTTGCAGCTCTAAAGATACCTAAAGCATACTTTGGATACGAAGGTGATTTACAAGGTAAAGCTACTTTAGCAGCAGAGGATATTAGATTTGCTAGAACAGTAGAAAGAATACAGAAAATACTAGAATCAGAGTTAACCAAAATAGCTTTAGTACATTTATATACTCAAGGATTTACAGGTGAAAACCTTACTAACTTTGAAATAAAGTTAACTAATCCGTCTATCATATTTGAACAAGAAAAAGTCGCTCTTATGAAAGAGAAGATAGATTTAGCTAATCAAATGAAAGATTCTAAATTATTTGCTACAGACTACATATACGACAATATATTTAATCTTTCTGAAGATCAATATATGGAGATGAGAGAACTAGTAAGAGAGGATGCTAAAAGAGTATTTAGGTTAGCACAACTTGAAGCGGAAGGTAACGACCCAGCTAGCTCAGGTAGATCATACGGTACACCTCACGATTTAGCATCTATGTACGGTAGAAGAGCAACAGCTACTGAAAAGACATCTAACGTACCATCAGGTTACAACGAAGTAGGTCCTGAAGGTGGAAGACCGAGAGAAAAAATGTCTGTATATGGTACAAATGCTGATCCATTAGGAGGTAGAGATAGATTAGGAGTACAGGGCATGCAAGGAGGATTTCCATCTGATAACGAAAATATAATGGAAATTGATAATACCAAAGCACAAACAGTATTTCATCAAATTAAAGACTCTTTTCAGAAAGAAATGATATATGAAAAGAAAGATAAGAACGAGTCTAATTTATTAGACGAAAATCAACTTAAGGATTTAGATAACTAGACCATATTTATATATAGCAACCGTATATTATGAAAATAAAACATTCAAAGTTTAGAAATACAGGTTTGATTTACGAACTGCTTGTAAAACAAATTGCAGCAGATACGTTATCTAAACATAACTCACCGGCTTTAGAAATCTTAAAAGAATTCTTTACCGGTAACAGTATGATTGGAAAGGAATTAAAACTATACGAGTATATACTCAAAAACAGAAATCTTTCTGAAGTTAAAGCTGAAACAGTAATATCAACAATTACAGAGATATCGAGAAAATTAAATCAGAAAAAACTTAAAGAAGAAAAGTATAGGTTAATTTCATTAATTAAAGAGAGCTACAGTGTAGAAGAATTTTTCGGTATACAGGTTAGAGATTATAAACCTTTAGCTGCAATGTACTGCCTATTAGAAGCACAGAACACAAGCACTTTAGTTAACCCAGACTTCTTAGTTAATAACAAGCTCACAATTATTGAACACCTTACATCTTCTAAGATGGCGAAAGAAGCAGTTAAAGATACTTTAATAGAGGAATATTCAAAATACGAGAAAGACTTACGTTTACTTACGTACAAGATACTACTTGAAAAATTTAACAACAACTATAAAAATCTTTTACCAGAACAAAAGAACATACTTAAAGAATTTATAACATCAGTAAACTCGACTACTAGATTAAGAAACATAGTTAACGAAGAAATACTCAAAATTAAATCACAAGTAGAAGAACTATCAGTTAACGTAAAGGATGAAGTAGTAAGAATTAAACTACAAGAAGTAGTAAAGACTATTAAACCTGCAAAAAAGACAGAGAAGATAACAGACAACCACCTTATTAATTTAATGCAATATTACGACTTGGTAAACGAAATGCGTTCACTATGAAAAAAAGTGTAATAGTAAAAGCAGTAAAAGAGGTAATTGAAGAACTAAGCACAACAGCAGGAGCAGGAGGATATCTTACTCCATTTGCGTTTAGTAAAGATACTAAGAAGAATAATGCTACAAAGCAAGCTGAGAAGCTCGGATATAAAGTAGTAAAGACAAAAAAAAGACCTTATAACACTAAAATGTTGGATTACTTAGATGAGAACAATACAAGAAAAATATAACGCAGTCGTAGAAGGAAACTTCTCAAAGACACAATTTTTAAGAGATGCTAAAAGAGAACTATCTCAATTCATATCTCCATATAGCGGATTCCCAGATTCAGTATCAATATTGAAATCTAAAGGTATTCTAGTAGAGGCAAAGTCTCCTGAATATGATAATCCTTCACTTACTTACACAGAAGATGCTTTGAATAGAGGTATTGATTATGAGTTAGAAGCAGCAGGTATTGACTCAGCAGGAAACGTATCCGCAGAAGATAGACAGAAAGCACACGATAAAGCTAGTAAGAACTTAGCCAAAGATGCAATGCACTACCTTAATATTATAGCTGGTGAATCAGCAAAAGTAAATAAGCATGATCAAATGGTAGAACCAAATGATAAGAATAAGGTTGATACATTTAATGGTATGAAAAAAGCTGATTTGAAAGAAGTGTACGATAAAGAAAGTTTACTGAAGAAGCTTGGTAATGCAGATGATGCAAGAATTCAAACCGGTAACGGTAGAGAGTACATAATTTATAATCCCGATTCTAACAATGACGATAATGCTGCTATGTGGCATGATGACTCAGTATTCGCCGTTGATCAAGACGGTGACGAGCATGAGATACCATATAAAAAGATAGGGTTAGTAATGGTAGACAGTGTACAAGAAAGTAATCAAGAAGAATCAATTGCTAATTACATTATAAAGTACTACTCTAACCCAAAGACAGGAAAGAGTTTAATAGATGATGAAATTATAGGCGACTTTTTTAAGACTCATCCTGAATCGAGAGATCAAGAACCTCAAGATGCATTAGACAACTTTCAAGAGTTTTTATCAGTGAACTACGAAATGCCTGGAGATTATATGCAAGAAAAAGTTGCTAAATCTGTAGAAGATGTGATTGACCCAGCAGACTATGGAGCAATAGGACAAGGATACTTAAAAGGATTTAATAAGCCTCATTCATTAGATGCAGACCAATTAGAAACTTTAGGTAGAAAAGTAGTTGATAGTCTCCATAAAGGAGATTTTGATGCTGCTAAAGCTAAGTTTGTTAAAGAAGCTATGTCAGATCAACAGATGAAAGATATAGAGAAATATGGACAGGAAGATAAAGTAGTTAAAGCATTTAAACCAGGTGATAAATTTTCAAAGGATTTTGACTACGAAGGAATGTTAGAATTTGGATTAAAAGTAAGATTAAATACACCAATTAATACACTTCAAGCATTATTTGATTCTTTCGAAGACGTAAATTACCACTCAGAAGGAAGTCACTTATCTTATGCTATAGATGCTATAAAAGAAAGAGATAAAGTTGAAGCTTTAGATCATATAAGAAACTTCAAAAAAGCAATTAAACAAACTTTAATATCTTTTAATGAAGGAGTAGATCCATCCCGAAAAGGAGTAGATGAAGCAGATGCAGTTAATACTGACATGAGAGCAGATTTAGACGATGATGAAGGTTTAGCAGATATTGAAGAAGTAATTAACGAAAGAGTAGGTAGCTTGCAAGAGTTTATCTCTCTTATACAAGATAGAGCAGCAGAAAACGGTACTACTGAAAAAGAAGAAGCTGAAGAGGTAATGTACGCCATAGGAGATCATTATAACATTGGTGTTGATATTATGCACGGTATACCGGGAGTAAACGAAGGTAGAAAATCAAAAACTTACGGTAAAATATCAGAAGGTAGAAGAAAAAAGACTCAAGGAGGTAAAGTAGTAACTGAAAACGACTACGAAACTGGAGGGTATGTTGAAAGTATGGGACCTTTATTTGATAAAGGTGTAAATATGTTAATTAATGCATGGGAAGAATGGAAGATGGGGCCAATGACAGAACCAGGAATGGTACCTCACGCTAAAAAAGATGTATTAAACTATCTAGAAACGCAATTTATAGTAGAGAATCTAGAAGAAAAGAAAGGAAAAGATCACGATGGTGATGGAGATGTAGATAAAGATGACTATATGGCAGCAAAAGACGCAGCTATTAAAAAGTCAATGGGTAAAGATAAGATCGTAAAAGAGAATATTAAAGCAATTATATCTAAGGTATTAGAAGAAGGAGTAATAAACGAAGCTGCTACAAATGAATTAGCAAAATTTGCTGAACAGTACGGAGGATTCGAAGGAATGAAACCAGCTATTATACAGCTCCAAGATGTTGTAACAGATATAGAAGCATATTACGATAAAACAAGAAATAAAATACAAAAAGTATACGATACATTAGGTGATATTAGAAATGAAGAAGGATTAAAAGTAGGAGGCTTTTTAGCTCCGTCTATCGAGTTAGCATTTACTAAAGACCTAAGACCAGTTACCAAATCAGGATTCACAAAAGGGCTAGATCAACCTAAAGTTAAAGTAATATCGCAGAGAGATATTGATAATAACATATCAGCAGAACCTAGTTTAGGAGAAGAAGAGGAAAAACAAACGGTATACAGCCGTCCATCGGTTAATGGTACTTTAAGAGAGATTAAAAGAGCTCCAGATAATAGAAAACCTGAAAACTTAAAATTAGACCCAGATTACGATAAAGGGGGTAAATATTATAGTGAAGAAGGAGCAGAAGCATTTAGAATTCAACCTTTTAAAGTGAATGATATAGAGTATACCAAAGATCAGGCTATTAGACAAGGTAAATATATTGTAGGATTAAAAGGTGAGGAACTAAAAAAATTCTTTTCTGATTATATGGCAGCATGGAAAGAAGATGTAGGAGATACAGAAATAGGTCGTACTTTTAAATAAAGATAAGTAACACAAAAAAATTCAACATGGCACAACTATTAATAGAAGTAACCCCGTTTAAATCATTACTCAAGGAATCTAAAGAGAGACCGGGAGTATATGAAGTAGAAGGTGTTATGCAGAGAGCGGTATCTAAGAATCAAAACGGCCGTACCTATAGTAAAGCTATATTAGAAAGAGAATCAAAAAAGTACATAGAGGAATTTGTTAATAACGGTAATGCATTCGGAGAACTGGATCACCCTGAATCTCCAATTGTCTCTCTAAAGAACGCTTCTCATATAGTAAAAGACTTATGGTGGAAAGGAAATGACCTTATGGGACGGGTAGAGCTATTAAACACACCAGCAGGAAATATAGTTAAAGAAATAATTAAAGCAGGGCATACTATAGGAATTTCTTCAAGAGGAACAGGATCAGTCACACAAACTAATGAAGGTACCTTAGAAGTACAACCAGACTTTGAATTAGTATGTTGGGACTTCGTATCGAATCCATCTACTCACGGTGCATTTATGAATCCAATAGCACTGCAGGAAGGTAAAGCAAATGTATCTAAGTATAATAACTTAGATTCTATAATTAACGATATACTAAGAGCATAATGAAGTTATCTGAACTTATTTTAGAGAGTGATGAAACTCAACTAGGAGCTGAATTAGCAAAAGCAATAAAAGCTGAATTTGGGGAAGAAGGAGATGTTAATGAAGTAATAACAACAGTTGGTATACTATCATGGGCATTAGCTTCTAATACAGTTCTAGATATACTCGGTAAGTATGCTGCAAAAGGATTTAAAAAGCTAGGTTTAGAAAAAACAGCAGATAAAGCAGATGCAGTACACAAATGGGCTCATAATAATGAAGTTAATATAGTAAAAGCAATTAGCGGCTTTATGAAACCATTTGTAAGAGATGAAAAAAAGAGACAATTAGTTGCTAAAGGATTATTTATTGCTATGTTAGCGGGATTAGGTGTAAAAGCCGGAATAGGTGCTCTAAATGCTTTGAGAGGAGCAAACGTAGCTACAGCAACAATCTCTGCAGTTAAAGCAGCATTAAAAGGAAGAGATATTGCTGTTGTAGGCGCCGAAATAGCAGGAGCAGTCGCAGCATCTGCATAAAAAGTAACTTTTATTTAGTTTTACAGAAAAGGTATATATTTATATAAGAATATACAGTGATCTATACTGTATTAAATTTTGTAAAAACTTTCCTATTACGATTACAATAATCGTAGAAATCAAACAAACTTATTAAAAATGGCAAACAAAGATTTATTCAAGCAAGCTATTGCTGAAGCAAAATCTATTAGAGAAGCCGCTATCGCTAATGCAAAAGAAGCTTTAGAAGAATCGTTAACTCCTCATTTAAAGGATATGTTAGCTGCTAAACTTCAAGAAATGGATGATTCATCTGTTGAAGAAGAAGTAGTAAACGAAGTAGAGATTGACGAAACTGAAGAAGTAACCGAAGTAGAAGCATACGAAGGTGAATCTAATGATGACGCTACCGCAATGGAAGAAGCAGAGGATGATTCAGAAGAATCTGAAGACGAAGCTGACGACGCTGGTGAAGAAGCTGACGACGAAGAAGAAGTAGAAGTTAAAGACATGGAAGTCGATGACCTAAAAGACCTTATTCGTGACATTATCTCTCAAGAAATGGGAGCTGATGATGAAATTGACAACTCAGATATGGATGCAGGAGCAGAAATGGAACCAGAAATGGACATGGGAGCTGATGTAGACGGAGAAGAGGAAATCGATTTAGATGAATTGTTAGCAGAACTGGAAGCAGTATCTGAAGAGCAAGAAGTTGAAGAAGTAGTAGCAGAAGTAGAAGAAGAAGTAGAAGAAGAAGTAGTAGCAGAAGAAGAAGTTAAAGAAGAAGATAATTCTGAATTAAACGAAGCTTTAGAAACTATTAACACTTTACAATCTCAACTACAAGAAGTAAACCTTCTTAACGCAAAACTTATGTACGTTAACAAAGTATTTAAAGTTAACAACTTAAGTGAAGCACAAAAAGTTAACATTATCGCTGCTTTTGACAAAGCTGAAACGGTAAAAGAGGTTAAATTGGTATTCGAAACTGTTTCTGAAAACGTAGTAGTTAAGAAAAAAACGGCTATTAAGGAGTCAAAATTAGGTATGGCAAGTAAAGCTACTGGAACTACTGCAAGTAAGCCAGAAGTAATATCTGAAGTATCTGATGCGGTTAAAAGAATGCAAAAATTAGCTGGAATCATTTAATTAAAAAATTTAAAAAACAAAAAACAATCATGGAAATTAATTCACTATTAGAAAGTGCAAACGGATACAAAAGCTTACAAGCTGATGCATCTAGACTTGCCGACAAATGGGCTGCTTCTGGATTGCTTGAAGGATTAAACGCAAAAGAAGCGACTAACATGTCAATGATGTTAGAAAATCAAGCAAAACAAATTGTAGCTGAACAATCAAGCACAAGTGCTGGATCTGCTTTTGCAGGCGGTGCTGGTGAGCAATGGGCTGGAGTAGCTTTACCTTTAGTACGTAAAGTATTCGCTCAAATCAGTGCAAAAGACTTTGTATCTGTACAACCAATGAACTTGCCTTCTGGGCTAGTATTTTTCTTAGACTTCAAATATGGATCTGCTGTAAACGGTAGAGCTACAACTGATAGTTTATATGGAAAAGCTGGAAACGGATTTGCAGGAAACGAAGCTGAAGACGGTCTTTACGGAGCTGGTCAATTCGGTTACTCAGTAAAACCAAAAGGATCTCCATCTCACGCTATCGCATCTTCTGCTGCTGCAGGTGCTGCTGACGTAAACTTTTCTGGTAAAGAAACTGGAAAAGATTTAATCGTAATGGATATTCCTGCTGATGCTGATAAAGAAGGTGTAAGAGCTTTCCAAACATCTTTAGCTGGTCTATTACCAGAATTTACAAAGATCGATGCTAACGGTAAACTAAACATGATCGTAGACACAACTGCTGCTACAGATCACACGTTAACTTACCACGTACAGCCTGCTGCTAACTCAAGAGGTGACTTTGAAGACTCTACTGCACCAGGTGCTGGAGAAGTTTCTTCATTAGCTATCCCAGAGATTAACGTAGACATGAAATCTGAATCAGTTGTTGCTAAGACTAGAAAGTTAAAAGCACAATGGACACCAGAATTCTCTCAAGATCTTAACGCTTATCATTCAATTGATGCTGAAGCTGAACTTACTTCTTTATTGAGTGAGTACATTTCAATGGAAATTGACTTAGAGATCTTAGATATGTTAATTTCAGGAGCAGATACTACTGAGTACTGGTCAGCAAATAACAACAGATCATGGAACGGAGTAGAATTTGTCGATACTGCTTCTGATTTCTATAATACTCAAGGACAGTGGTTCCAAACTTTAGGAACTAAAATCCAAAAAGTATCTAACAAGATTCACCAAAGAACATTAAGAGGTGGTGCAAACTTCCTAGTATGTTCTCCATCAGTAGCTACAATCTTAGAATCAATTCCAGGATTTGCTGCTAATACAGATGGTGACTCTGCAGAATTTGCTTTCGGAGTACAGAAAGTAGGTCAATTAAATGGTAGATTTAAGGTATACAAAAACCCTTACATGACTGAAAACGTAATCCTAACAGGATTTAGAGGTGGACAGTTCTTGGAAGCAGGTGCTGTATATGCTCCTTATGTACCATTAATCATGACTCCTCTAGTATACGATCCAGTATCTTTCACACCAAGAAAAGGTATCATGACTCGTTACGCGAAGAAAATGATCAGACCAGAATTCTACGGAAAAATCTACGTAGCTGATTTGGCAACAGTATAGTATTAAATACATACTGATAAAATTGAGAGGGGCTTTTTAGCCCCTTTCTTTTTGTACTTATATTTCCAATTGCTATTTATACCTATAAACTAAAACGTTATTACGCATGGCATCTAACCATCATACGGACGAAGTATTCGTTCAAAAAAGAAGACCTAAAAGACCAATTAAATTTCAAGTACAACTTAATGAAGAACAAAAGGTAGCAAAAGCTTTAATATTAGACTCTCCCGTAACCGTATTAAAAGGTATGGCTGGTTCTGGAAAAACGTTAGTAGCAACACAGGTAGCATTGGATTTACTATTTACAGGTCAAGTTGATAAGATTATTATAACAAGACCAACAGTGTCTAAAGAAGATATAGGATTCCTACCAGGAGATATAAGAGAAAAGATGGATCCTTGGTTAGCACCAATCTATCATAACTTATACATGCTGTACAATAAGGATAAAGTCGACAAAGAATTAGAAAAAGGCAGTATCGAAATTGTACCATTTGCATTTATGAGAGGAAGAACATTTGTTGACTCATTTATTATAGTAGATGAAGCACAAAATGTTACTCATAGTCAAATGGAAACTGTAATAGGAAGGTTAGGAAAAGGTTCAAAAATGGTAATATGTGGAGATATGGCACAAATAGACCTTAAAGATAAAAGAGAGACAGGGTTTTCTTTTCTATCTAGAATAGAAGAAGAGGTACAAGGCTTTGCAACACATGCACTTTTACATAACCACAGACATACAATTGTAGCACCTATCTTAGAAGTATATAAAACCTTCAGAGATTAGACACTATTTATAAATAAACTACTACTATGGCTAATATATCTATATGGGATGGTAGTTCTACCTTTAGTGTAGGACAAACACCTTTCGGCTTTTACGATACAGATGCAGCATTTACAACAGATGCTGATAAAGTAGCGAAATTTTGTGCTCAAAGACTTGGATTCCCATTAATGGATGTAGAATTACAATCAGGATCTTTTTATGCATGTTTTGAAGAAGCAGTAACTGTATACGGAAACGAAGTATTTCAATATAAGATTAGAGAAAACTACTTATCTTTTGAAGGAGCTCCAACTGGAAGCACAGCTAACAACCAACTTGTTGAACCGAACATTAATCGTTTTGTACAGATAGCAAAAAACTACGGTACGGAAGCCGGTGTAGGAGGAAATGTAACAAAACACACAGGTTCATTAGAACTTACTTCTTCTATTCAAAATTATGATCTTGATCAATGGGCGGTAGATAACTCAATTGAAGGAGGGATAGAGATAAGAAAAGTATTCTATGAATCTGCACCAGCAATATCCAGATTCTTTGACCCTTACGCTGGTACGGGTACTGGAGCACAAGGATTAATGGAGTCATTTGGATTTGGAAAGCATAGTCCGGGAATTAGTTTTATGTTAATGCCTGCTTCTTATGATGTAATGAAAATGCAAGCAATAGAGTTTAACGACCAAATAAGAAAATCAGCATTTACTTTTGAATTAGTAAAAAATCAATTAAGAGTATTCCCAGTTCCTACAAGATCCGGTAAATTGTACTTTGAGTATATGAAACTCTCAGACAAATCAGCACTTAACTTTGATAATAGCACAGGAAATATAACCACAGTATCGGAAGTACCCTATAGTAACCCAGAATACGCACATATCAATAGCGTAGGAAGACAATGGATATTCCAATTTACTTTAGCACTAGCAAAAGAAATGCTAGGGTACATTAGAGGTAAATATGCAACAGTCCCAGTACCGGGTTCAGAAGCAACTTTGAACCAAGCAGACTTATTAGCTGATGCAAGGAGTGAAAAGACAGAATTGCTTACTAATTTAAGAAGTATGTTAGAAGAAGCATCAAGAGGAGCACAGATGGAAGCACAAGCACAAGAATCTGACTTTCTTAGAGCTACTTTAGCTCAAGTACCAATGACAATACACGTAGGATAATGAAATTGATGACAATATTAGAACAGATAGTATTTAGTACCTATGAAGGTATGGTACGTATAATGTACCAAGAAGGTGAAAGCGAAGATTTAGCAGAGCTGTTACGTGCTTTACCGGGTGTTACCACTGTTACTAATGCAGGATCAGCATCAGAAATGTCAAGTATGACGTTTAAAGTAAAACTAATATCACAAAAAGGAGGAGAAGAGGCTTTTAATTCATTTAAAGCTAATGCAAAAAAGAAGTACAGTAATATAATTAAGATAGAAATCGCAGTAGAAACAATACAGGAAAAATAATGCTATTCGGAAGTAACAGAGACTTTGATTTATTTGTTAGTGTTAACAGAGAACTAATAAAAGACATTATTGAGCAAGAAGTACTATACTATAAGCTCAGTATTGCGGATACCAGTGTAAATATATACGGAGAAGCACTTCAAAAAACATATCTACAAGCAGTAAAGTTAAACTGCTTAATAACTAGAGGAGATCAAGTATACGATGTAGATGAATTTGGACCAGACTTAGGTAGAAACGCATCATTTGCATTCTTAAAACCAGATTTAGAGGACATATCAACGGTACCTGAAGTAGGAGACATTGTAATGTGGCAAGAAGACTACTACGAAGTAGATGTAGTTAAAGAAAATAGTTTATTATTAGGAAAAGATAATAAGTATAACATCGATAGACCTAATTCACATGGTTCATCTATGTCAATTATAGTAGATTGTCACTTAACTAGAGCTGATAGAGTAGGACTTAATAGACAGAGAATGTAAAATGGCTAAAAGAAAGAAACCTATACCAAAGAAACAGGCAGAGATAATGAGAGATCAGATATCTCCAGTGCTTCCTACAGGAAAACCTATTATACCGGATAATAAAAAGAGAGAAAACCAACGTACTGTTAAAGGAGATAAAGTTAAACAACTTACAATAGGTTTAAGAGATATAGATGAAACTATTATCTATTACTTTAATAATGTAATTAAACCAACAGTAATACAGAACGGAAATAAAGGAACCGTACCAGTAATGTACGGATCTCCAGAAAGATGGAAAGCAGTACAGAAAGATGGCTTCCATAGAGATAAAAACGGTAAGATACAAGCTCCTTTAATTATGTTTAAAAGAGATTCTGTAGAAAAAAATAGAAACCTAGGTAATAAAGTAGATCCACGTAACCCGATTAGTTACGGAATATATAAAAAGGCTTTTTCTAATAAGAATATATACGATAAATTTAGTATATTAACTAATAGAGAGCCTATCAAAGAATACTACGGTGTAATAATCCCCGAATACGTTACTTTAACCTATTCTTGTATGATTTTTACGGATTATGTAGAACAAATGAACAAAATAATAGAGTCTATTAACTATGCATCTGATGCATACTGGGGAGATGAAGAGAAATTTAGCTTTAGAGCTAGAATAGACTCATACACAACTTCTACAGAATTAACTCAAGGAAATGAAAGAGCTGTAAAGACTAACTTTACAATAGTGATGAACGGACATATAATACCGGACGCGATAAACGCTACTTTAGCAGGTATGAACAAATACTACTCTAAATCATCAGTAACTTTTGGATTAGAATCAGCAGGGACATTAGAAACATTACAAGCTTCTTCTAGAACAGAAACTAAAGATGCAGATTATAGATTCTTTGATTCAGGGACCTCAGGTGTGCAGAGTCAAGGTATGACGGAGGATCAATTAGAATATGTTACTACTAACTCTACTGTAGTAGCGGATTTTGCTACAAACAATGCAGCAATCTTCCAAGATACTATAATACTTGAAGTACCAAACGGATTCTCATCAGGACCAGAACGATTCTCTTTATATGTCAACGGACAGTATATGCTACCATCACTTTACTCAGTATCCCAAACAGGAAATGATGTTAGTGTAGTAGTTCAGACAGGAGCAACAGAATACTCTTTAGATAACGGAGATCAAATAGTATTATCAGGAAAAATTAAAACTACAACATAACAGATGGCATTAATACATTGGAAACAGATTGATGGTGACTTAAGCGGCTCAAGAGTCTTAACAGGAAGTCTTGTAGTTTCTGGAACTATATCCGCAGATGAATTTATAGGCATAGATCCATCAGCTATATTTACCGGTTCTATATCAGCATCAGTATCTCCTACAGGAAATGTCTTTACAATTAAGAGCGGAAGTAATGATTTAGTTACTGTAGATGAAAATGGTAACGTAGTAGTAGAAGGAACCCTAAAAGCACAAGAGTTTTACACTGAAATAGTTAGTGCATCTGTAATATTTGAATCAGGTTCAACTTTATTTGGTAATTCATTAGATGATACACACCAAATTACAGGTAGCTTACTTATATCAGGATCTGATGGACATCAAATATCCGGTTCATTAACAGTAAGCACTACAGAATCAGGTTCAACAGCAATAGTTTCTAACAATACCACAGTAGGTTACCCAACTTCCAATGAATGGCAAGATAATTTAGACGGTTCATACTTTGATATATTCAATCACAATACACATATATCTGAAATATTAAGATTTATGGCAGGTGTAATGAGTTCATCTTTAGATGTAGCAGCACCTACACCAAATACAAAAACTTGGGGAAGCACTTCTGTTAACTACAGTATAGGGAGTACCGTTAATAAAAGTCAAGTACTACCAGGTGTTTTTAATGGAGAAAACGTAAGCTTATCAAATAACTGGAGAACATCTGCTTATATAGACAGCACAAAAACAGGTTCATTTGAAACCATACAAGAGTACTTTATAGGAAAAGGTTTTTTACTTAATAGCGAAACAGGAAGTGATTATACAGGTACTAACCCACTACGTTATATTCACTTTAGCAGGGTACCTACACAGGTACTTAGAGAAGATAACTTCAACACCCTTACCGGAACATTATCAGCTAATGCTACTGGAACTACTTTAGCATCTTCTAATGCATCTTACTTTGGATTAGGGTTATTGACAAGCGGGCAAGCAACTAATGTTAGAGTAAAAGTAGAAACAACACAATCATTTAAAGATAACTACTCCAGTACAACACCATTCGAAGGAAGCTCAGAAGCTACATACAGTACAAGCTCATTTTCTATATATAATAATGATCAATTCAGTACAAACAACGGTATAACTATATCAAAAATAGAGACTACTCAACCTGCAGTAATACCTGCTGCATACCAAGATGGTGATTTTTCTATGACTACAGCAGTAACCGGTAGAAAATACACAGGCAATGCTACAGCTGCAAACAGTATATCAGCAAGTGGATACTATAGACTAGATAACACAGTAATAGGTCTTCAGACAGGTTCACAAGTTGGATACACAACTCAAACACCAGTAGACAGTGCAACAAGCTTTTATTTATACCACGATGGACCTACTGATATAAGAATAGGATCACAATACCTATCAGCATCAGCAGATCTAACAAGAAATTCAATAACAGCAACATCAAGATCACTATCTGGAGCACCCTACATATTAGATGCAGACTATACATTTACTTTTTCAGGAGAAGTTACTGGAGCTTTTGATCCAGGGTACGGTGATAGTAGTAATCCTTTATTTGTAACAACACAAGAAAATAACTGGAATAATATAGGTGCTACTTCACTCAGCAATACATACCTTGGAGTACATAACACTAATAATATACAGCATAGTAGTGCAGTACTAGGAGTATTATCGGCTGATAAAAATACTCAACGTAGTGTAGGCGATATACCGTATAAAGATGATATAGGATTCATATCTAGTTCTTTTAGTTTTAACCTTAACAGTAATGTAGATAATATTCAACTAACTAGAAACCAACAAGAGGCATTAAATTACAACTTGAGTTTTAAATTAAGTGCTAAACACGGTAGTAAGAATAATAATATTATTAATATAGTTAGTGATACACAGGAGTTTTACGATAACGCTCTATTCGGTCAAAGTAAGACAACGATAATGGCTATTTACAGTAGAGCACAAGGATATGATGCAAGCAGTCTAACAGGAACATCGGAAAATTTCTCTGGGGAAGATCATAGAATCAAAGTTAATAATAATGTAGTAACATTTACAGGAGAGTCATTTACTACGAACACTTACGATGTTACAGGGGTATTAGGTACATTAGACTTACAAGTAAAACCAGGGTATTTAGTAGATCCAGGAGGAAATTATGGATACTGGTATGACTCAGGATTTGCACCAGCAAATTATAAGTACTATATACGTAAGTTTAGAACCAGTGGGGCTAAAACATCCATGACAGTAAATATAGGTAAAACACTTAATAATTGGGATTCATCTGCAAATGGATATGCTGCTGTAGTGCTATTTAAATCAAGTGGAGATAGTAGTGGAGTTAATAATAGTCTCTCAACTGCAAGAATTTATGACCCTAGTGAATTAAATTCTAACTCTATAGAAACAAGCATAACATCAGATAACTTTAAAAATCCATTCTCAGATAGTATAGATTTATACGGTAATATAGGAGGTACAGTCTATTCAACTACTTACACTATGCCTTTAAGGAATGCAGACGGTATGTATTTAGATAATGATGACAATGAATTTTACCTAATTATAAGATATAAAGGAGATCCATCTCCTATAACAGATATAAACATTACTACATCATAATGGGATTTATAGATAACACAAAAAAAGCATTAAGGTTACTACTAGGTAGGAGATTTACCAGTGATGACTTATCTATGCAGCAAGAAGCATTTACTTCTACGTTAGATATATCAAGTGCGGATGTATACACTGAAGATCATTTAGTTCCTTCTACTGGACTACCATTTAGTGGCAGCAGTCAAAATGGAAATGCCCAAGACAGTGTTATTAAGTACTGGTATAGACAAAGACTAACTAAATCAAATTTAGATACAGACGTATGGTTCTTCATAACACCAACAGGAAGCGATACAGGAGTCACTCCTCAAATTATTAATGCTAATCAAAAAACAGATTTTATATCAAGTAAGTACTCAACATCGGAACTAACTAACGCTGGAACAGAAGATATAACACCGGGTTATAACGTAGTGGTATATAAATCAACTTCTATTAATAGCGGCAGTTTTGTTGGCAGCGATAAAGTATCTATTAATGACTATCAATTTGACTACAAAACAGGTGTATTGCAGTTTGATCAAAATAAACCAACATCGAATCAAAAAGTATACATCACAGTGTATCAGTACATAGGGAAAACATTAGCAACAGATCCTAATATAGGAATATTTACACAAACAGGTTCTTTTTATTCCACTGAAAATAACTTAAAAGTAACTGGTTCATTTGACATATCTTTAGATGGAATTGACGACAAAATCACTGTATCATCAGGAGGAGATTTAAAATTTGAATTTAATGAAGAAGGAACAGCAAAATTCTCTCCACAGAATAATACACCAACAGCAGTAAGCGGTGGAATGTTTTATAGCGGGTCGGATGAGTTCTTCTTAGGCTTTCATAATTAACTGATATTTATAATATATAAAAACAAACGATACCCATGGCAAATTGGAAAAAGATAATAGTTAGTGGATCTGATGCTCATTTAGCGTCCATAAAATCCTCTACACTTACTAACGATCAGATACTTATAGCAGGTACAAATGGTCTAATAGAGAATAGTGGAATAAGTTATAACGGATCTATTCTTAATATAGGAAGCTCAACAATATCATCAACAGGAGCAACCTCAATTCTATCAGGATCATTTAGCGGTTCGTTTGAAGGAGATGGTTCTGGATTAACTGGGTTACCGACTGCTCTTAATTTTGCTGGAGATACCGGAACAGATGCATTAAACTTATTAACCGATACATTAACCTTTGAAGGAGGAACTAGTATAACCTCTACAGTATCGAACAATAAAGTATCTTTTAAAGTTGACGATGCAGGAATTACAAAAACTCAATTAAACACAGACGTTGCTGGAACAGGTTTATCCGGTGGAGCTGGAACAGCATTATCAGTTGATTACGGTTCAACAGCCGGTACAGCAGTAGAAGGGAATACCAACTTTACATTAAACGGTACAACAGGTGAAATAGGAGTAACTGGAACAGCAGCACAAGCATTAGGAGCAGGACCTTCATACACTATAACACTACCAAGTACAATTGTAGACGATAGAACATTCTCAGGAACAGTTACTGTAGGTACCAATTTAATCGTAACCGGTGATTTAACAATCAACGGAACAACAACAACATTAAATACTAGTAACTTATTAGTAGAAGATAGATTTGTATTACTTAACTCTGGATCAGCAGATCCGGACGAAGGTGGTTTAATTATAGATGAAGGAACCGGAGCAGGTCATGCATTCATATATGACTCTGGAGATACAAGATGGGGATTTAACGCATCAGTAGCACAAAACGCAACTACTGCTAATACAACAGCATATGCAGCAGCTATAGTAGACCTAGATAACACAGCTCATTCTACTGCATACACTACAACTCCAGCTGAATATGACAAAAGAGGTAACATTAAGATAGATACTTCTGACGATATTTGGATTTACGCATAAAATTTCGTACATTGGTTATATGGGAATACTTACAAAACAAAAGTTAAAAGCTGTAGAAGGCTTGACTAAAGAAGATTTAGAATTTGTTCTAACAAAATTACGATCAGCAAATTACTCTGGTCATGAATTCGAGCATTTTTATAAAGTGTGGACGCTATTAACAAACCATCTGAAAACTATTAAAAAATAACATCGGAGCCTTACGGGCTCCTTTGCTATTTATAAGTATATTATTGGCCCGCAAGGGAAGTGGACAGGCAATCCTGTAACCAACCATAATTAAGAAGATATGCCAAATTGGAAAAAACTGATAGTTAGTGGATCGGACGCTAACTTAAAATCACTTAATGTAACAACGAGTATTACAGGCTCGGATGTTAAAATAGACGATTGGGGATCCATCTCAGGATCACTTGCAAACCTTACAGACAACACACCAGACGGTTCAGGAACCGCAAATTACGTAACAAAATGGTCTGATTCAGATACATTATCTAATTCAACTATTTACGATAATGCCGGAATTATAACAATTGGCAGTACTCAACAAGGTTGGTCAGGTAATAAACTTAATATAGGCTCAACTTCAGATGGAGCAGCAGGAATGAATATTCTGACATCTGCAACAGGAAACGCATATATAATATTCTCAGATGTAGTAGACGGTTCAGCTTCCGAATATGCTAACCAAATAAGGTACAGCCATACCGATAATTTTTTAGCGATACAGACTGAAGGAACAGAAAGACTCCGAATTAAATCAGGCGGTAACGTCGGTATAGGCACAAGCAATCCAGCAAAAAAGCTTAGTGTTGTAGGTGATGTTTCAATTACAGGAGGAGGTAATACCTATTTAGATGTAAACCATGGAAATGTTGGTTTTATAAAATTCACAGACACATCTATAACTACTCCTAATACGTTTCTTATACAACATAATTACGCTCAAGATAATGATTTCAGAATAGCCAGGTACACTGGCGGTCAAGATTTTGTTATTAATACTGATGGTAATGTAGGTATCGGTACGGATAATCCAAACGATAAGTTAGAAGTTAGCGGTAATATTAAAACAACCGGAGCACTTAAGCTTTTTAACTCTACAAACCACTACGGTACAGTAGACGCAGATTCCGAAGGATTAACATTAGACACTGTCGCAAACAGACATTTAAGATTTTTACAGAACGGAAATGAAGCAATGCGTATCGATACATCTAGCAACGTAGGTATCGGTACTACTAGTCCTGTTAATAAACTTCAAGTAAACTACGCTCCATACGGTATAAGTTCTCTTACAGCAACTGCTGGAACAGCTGCAAGTAACTGGAATCGTAACGCTGGATTAATGATCACAGGAGCCTCTGTAAGTAACGCACTTGCATTAGGCGCATCAGGAACTGCAAATGACCGTAAAGCATGGATACAAGTAGGTCACCCAGATATAGCAGCAAATAGTTTAGGAAGTCTAGCGTTAAATCCATTAGGAGGAAACGTAGGTATCGGTACCACTAGTCCTACTGAGAAACTTACAGTTCAAGATGGTAGCATTATATCCAAAGACGCATCAGGAGTAAACTATGCTAAACTAGACAGATTCTCAGGTCTTACCTTACAGGGTAATGGAGCAGGTTCTAGAGGAGTTCAAACACCAAATGCAGATGATTTAACTTTAGGTACAAATAATACCGAGAGAGTTAGAATAACCTCGGCAGGTAGGGTTGGTATTGGAACAAATAATCCTGCTAGTACACTGCATGTTTCTTCTTCAACATTTAATAATCATATAAAGTTAGGGAGAGATTCTGATGTATTAGGAATTACAGTTTCAGGAGGACAAATACTTTTAGAAGGTGGTGCTTCTCCGTACGTTAATGACTCGATGGATTTAGGTAGATCTGATAAACATTGGAGAAACTTATACATTAATGATAACATCTACGTTTCAGAAAGTGCAGTATTAAATTTAGAAGGAGGATTAAAAGTCAACGGAAATCATCTAGAAATAAAAAGTGACGGTGCAGATGCCCACGGAGCAGAGTTATTTCTTAGACATTCAAATAATAACACTACAGATACAATAGGAACGGTATGGTTTGGAAATAACGCAGACAATACACTTTCATCAATAGTAGCAGAAACTAACGGAGCTAATAACACTAGTAACTTAAAATTCAGAACAAGTAATGCCGGTACTATAGCAACAGGGTTTACATTGTCTTCAACAGGTTTTGCAACATTTTCTAGTACTATTAAATCAAATACCGGAGTACTTGCTCTAGGAAGTGATGTTACCTTATTTAGGGATGGATCAAATATTTTAAGAACAGACGATGCTTTCCATGCAAATAACAGTATACATGTAGGAGGGGATGGTAAAGTATATGATAGAGCTAATACTAGTAACTATATAGAGTTAGCAGATACAGTTAATATATCAACAGATACAAGCGTTACCGGTGATTTAACAGTAACAGGTACTATAACAGCACAAGAGTTTCATACAGAATTTGTTTCTGCTTCTATAATGTATGAATCAGGTTCAACCAAATTTGGAGATACTTCTGATGACAATCATGATTTTACAGGGTCATTAAATGTACAGGGGGATATAGAGTCTAACCACATATATGCTGAAACATACCGTTCATCGAGAACAGATGGAGATATCTATATTCAAGCGGCATCATCTACTGATTTTGTATCCATAGGTACTGAGGGGGGTAACAATAATGTATTAAGAGTACAGGGTAACGGTAAAGTGGGTATAGGGACTACCAATCCTTTAGACCTACTACATATAAGAGCAACAGGATCAGACGCTAGAGTAATAATTGATGGAGATACCGGATACGATGCTGAACTAAAATTCTTTGAAGCAGGAACAGCTAAATACACCGCCGGATTTGATGCTGCTACAGGTGACTTTGTTATAGGTACAACCAATGTAGATACAGCAAAAAGATTTACCATTAACTCATCTGGTAGGATAGGATTACCATCTTACGGTTCAGGTACACATACAGGAACAGTACAATCTACACTAGGAGTTGATTCATCAGGTAATATAATAGAATTCACCGGAGGAGGTGGAGGTTCAGTCTCAGCAATTACATCAGGAGCAGATACTAGAGTAGCATACTTTAATGGAACAGATTCATTAGAAGGATCAGCTAACTTTACTTGGGATGACACTCAACTGACAGTAGTAGGAGGTGTAGAAGCAGAAGAATTCATAGGAGATTTAAGAGGAGCTTCTCTATTTAAAGCAAAAGCAGGAGAAGATTTAGCAAAAGGAGATGCAGTTTATATATCAGGCATATCAGGAAATACTACAGTCGTTTCTAAAGCAGATGCTGATGATGTAAATAAAATGCCTGCTTTTGGTATAGCATCTACAGCTGCGTCTCTTAATAATACGGCAGACATATACACTTTTGGAACACTAAAAGGAATAGACACCTCAGGTTTTACTATAGGAGACGAATTATATGTTTCATCTTCAGCAGGAGAATTAACAGCAACACCACCAACAGGTGAATCATCGTTAATACAGAAAATAGCAAAAGTAACCAGAGTAGATAATGCTGCTGGTTCGATTAAAATATCAGGAGCAGGTAGAACTAACGCAACACCTAACCTAAATGAGGGTAGATTGTTTGTTGGTAATGCTTCTAATCAAGCAGTAGCAGACGGCACTATTCATGTTGATATAGCAAATAGTAAGGTAGGTATTGGAACTACTTCACCTTCTGAAAAATTAGATGTAAATGGAAATTTACTAACCAGGGGAGATATAGTATCTAGAGATACTTACCCTTCCATATTTGTTGACCACAGTGGAACTGTAATGGGAGGTATTCGAGCAGATGCTACAAACAAATTAGAATTAAAAACACTTACAACTGCTCCATTATCTTTTCAAGTCAATTCGTCTGAAAAGATGCGAATTCAAAATAACGGTAATGTAGGTATCGGAACAACATCACCGAGTTCTAAATTACATATACGCGACACTTCGGTACCATCATCAGGAGATCTAATAACCAACAAAATATACAGTTCTGGTAATGCAGCAGCAAATGGCAACACCAGAACTGGATTAGATGTAGAGACTAATAGGCGTGGTTGGTATAATTCCGACGCCACTGCTGGTAATTTTAAAATCTCTAGTGATAACAGGATAGGACAATCTGATCTTATAGGCGTTAAATCCCTTGCTACAGTTGATGTTGATAACGTTTATAGCAATGTAGCTGCCGGTGGTTCTTTAACAGCCTTTTACGGTAAAGTCTCTACAACATTTACTGTAGGATCAGGTCCAGTATCTAAAGCTTATGGCTTGAGAATTGATGCACCAGAAGTAGCAGTTAATTCTGAGATTGGAACCTATTACGGTGCTTATATTGACGGTGCTTCTGTATCAGGAACACTAACTAATAAGTACGCTCTTGTAACTGAAGCAACAGCAGGTAACGTCGGATTCGGGGTGACTAGTCCTGCAAGTAAATTTGAGGTTTACGGTGGTAGCTCTGGAGTTAATGATGTTGATAGATATGTAAGATTTAAAGCTTCTAATGGTGAAAAACGATTTGACTTTCATATAGGTGGCACAGGAAATGCGTCAAGATTAGATATGTATAGTTCTGATGGTACTTCAAGAAATGTACAAATTGCATCAGGAGGTACTTCATATTTAAATGGAGGTAATGTAGGTATCGGAACTACTAGTCCTAGTTCTAAACTAAGCATAAGAAATGATGGAACTCAACTATCTCTTCAAAGAGCTGATGCTACAGGTACTGAATGGAAATTTTATTCTTGGACATCTGGTTTAAACATATTCCCAGCATCTGCTTCTGAAATTTACATAGGTAGAGATGGAGCAACAACTAATCTACAGTTACACAACGGTATACTAAAGGTATTAGGAACAGGAGATTCATATTTTACAGGCAACGTTGGAATTGGTACGACCACACCAGCAACTAAATTAGACGTAGCTGGAACCACTCCAGTAATCAGGCTTACTGATACAAGAAACCTAAACGTAGGCGATTGGGATGACGTAAGCTTAGGTAAACTACAATTCCACACATCGGACACAACCTCACCAGGTGCCAGAACATTAGCGGAGATTGAAGCCTTTAGTAGTGTTGATGCAGCAAGTGGACCAGAGGCTGAGCTTAGATTTAAAACATCTACAATAACAGATTCTTCTGCTCAAACCAGAATGATTATTGATGCTGGTGGTAATGTAGGTATAGGAACATCATCACCGGGAGCAAAATTAGATGTACACGGTAGAGTAGATTTTGCAAATGATTTAAGATTAAGAGGAACTGATTCTTCTGCTGATCAAGGTGTAGTAAGGTTCTATGTAAATAGTAATAATAACCTTACTATTGATACATCTAATAATGGAAATAATTTATTTGTTATTGATGAAGGTGGTCAAGTAGGTATCAATACTTCTTCTCCGTCAAGAACTTTAGATGTAAACGGAGAAATACAAAACAACGGTATATTTAGAAAAGGAGGTAACGTAATTATTAAGTCAACAGGATCCGAAACAATGTTCGGTCCTGGTGGATCTGGTATTATTACTTTCCATAATAGTGCTACAATGACTACTGGCGATGAAACAATGAGAATTGACGCCAATGGTAACTTATTATTAAATAATACCTCAGCTAACGCTAGACTAGATATTAGAGAAGATACTAACTATGCAATAAGAGCAGAAGATGCCTCAGGACATTACTTTAGAGTAAATACAGGAGGTGATGTAGATATGAGAGGTGATTTAGTTGTACAAGGTACAATTACAGCTCAACAGTTCCACAGTGAATTTGTTAGTGCATCTATTATATACGATTCAGGATCTACTAAGTTTGGGGATACATCAGATGATAATCATGACTTTACAGGTAGTATAGGTATTACAGGAGATTCAGCAAACCTATTACACTTAAAGACAACAACAGCAAATGTTGGACACCTTAAACTAGAAAGCACTCATATATCTAGGGTAAGAATGCAAAGTGGGACTTCCACTGGAGAAATTTTTATGGACGGAGTAGGTGGGGCTATATCCGGAGGAGGTTACATATTTAACACCCCTACCGATAGAAGTACTTACCATTTTATGGTAAACAATACCCCTGAAATGTCATTAGTAGCAGGTAGCTTAGGTATAGGAACAGGGTACCTCCACAATGCAACACCCAAAGATAAATTAGATGTTAGCGGAAGCATTACTATTAGAGACATTGGTGCAACAAGAGGTATTAGGAGAGATAATGATGCTTATGACTTAAGATTAATGGGTGGAACGTCTCTAACCGATGGAGCTTATATATCACTTAGTGGAGATTTAAGAGGAGGAATAGGGAATGCAGTTGCAGGTAAGGTTTCCATAGCACAAGGTGGAGCCGCATATGCAACTAGATCCGCTATATCAAGTAGCATGGCTTTTAATGCTGTGTCAAATACAGGAACCACCACAGACATGTTGATACAAGGTTCAACAGGTAACGTAGGTATTGGTACAACAACCCCGCAATATAAACTTCATATACATGACGGGGGATTAAGAGCTACAGATTCAAGCAATAGAACAACGTACTACAACGGTACCGGTATAGGTATGTACTCCAACACAGGAGGCGGTATTACTAATTACTCGAGTAATTTAACTATTTCAAACACAGTTGCTAATCACGATGTAATATTTAAAGCATCCGGAAGTGCAGGATTTGTCGATTATTTTAGTTTAGATGGAAGTTTAAATAGAGTAAAATTTAATAGAGACCTATTAATTAAGGATAATGTTAAGGCTTCTTTCGGCGACGGCATAGACTTAGAAATATACTCGGACGGGGACAACGGAGTAATAGATAATGTTAAAGGTAATCTAACCATTAAAAATAAATCTAATGCTAACGACATTATATTCCAAGGTACTTCTACCGGAGGTACTTTACATACGTACTTTACTATTGATGGAGGTATAACTAAAACTACATTTACTAGAGATACTAAACATCAAGATACGGTAAAAGGTTTATTCGGTACTAATGATGATTTACAGATATATCACAACGGAAGTAATAGTTTCATACAAGATGTGGGAACTGGTATGTTAGCTATCGATACAAATGGCACTGATGTTAGAATAACAAAGACTGACAGTGAGTTTATGGCTAAGTTTGTTACTGATGCTGAAGTGCAATTATATTATAATGGCTCTAAAAAGTTTGAAACTACAAGCACAGGTGTTAATGTAATAGGAGGTATATCAGCAGGAGGAAAAGTAACATATACAAAATCAGCAGGATCTTTAGATACTACAGGATACGCTGTAGCAGGATTAACCGCAGCAACAAATGGAGCATCAGCAGGATTTACATTTACCTGTTATGGACATGGAGGATATCAAAAAGTAGTTTATAGCTGCTATAATGTTTCCGGAACATGGAATACTGTTAAAGTTATAGACGAAGGAACAAATGCTTTTGATATAGAGGCATCAGCAAATGGTTCAACTATTACATTTACATTTAAAACAAGGTCAGGTACTAAGTACTATACCCCTAGGGTCACAGTAGAAGCAACTGGAACATCAATAAACAATACTTACGCATAAGATATGGCAATTAAAAAGATAAATACTGACTTACAAATTGAAGCTGGCTTATTAGATGGCGACGGAAACTCAGGATCTAATAACCAAATACTTATTTCAACCGGTACAGGTATAGACTGGGTAAATGCCTCTACAGTAATTGGAGGCCCTTACTTACCACTTTCAGCTGGAACAAGTTACCCTCTCACAGGTGTTTTATATATAGCAGGTACAATAAGAAATAACTCAGGTGATTTAGAGATAAGAAATCAAACAGCATCAGGATACGCTACTGCTACAAAATTAAAGCAGCAAACAGTTAATGGATTAGAAACATTCTTAACATTAGACGGTACAAGTAGAAACGCTTATTTTACAAATCAAGGCAACGTAGGAATCGGTACTGCCGGGCCTAGTGCTACATTTGTAGTTCAACCTAGTGAGACTTCATTTAATCTAGCCGGGTTAGCTAATGGTCAAATAGCACTAGGTAATAATACATCAAGCGGCAAAGCACCAACAATTGGCTCAAGAACAACAAGCACAGGACAACCACCACTCCAATTTATTACAGGACAACCTAATACTTCTACAGTCCCTGGAATGATCTTTAGCGTAAGAGAAGATAATAATTCTGAGTTTGAAACTATAGCAAATAAGCCTGCTTATGATTTTACAAGGTACACTACTTCCTTACTAAGAATAACCAGAGACGGTAAAGTAGGTATCGGGAATACTAGTCCTAGTCAAAAACTTGAAGTAACCGGCGGGAATGTTAAAGCTGATGAATACATATATAACGCAACTGATAGAACCTCTTCAAAGAATTGGAAGTACCTTGCAGCAGTTAATGCTGGTACATATAGAGAGTTAGGCTCTTGGAGAGCTACAGAAGGAAATGTTGCATTAAGAATCACAGTACAGTCAAAAACTTCTGCAAACTCAGGAACTGCTGTTTATATGTTTCAAGGAGGCTTTAACCAAGCTGAAGATGGATGGTATGAATTAGTACCAGCATTCAAAGGAGGAGGTCACGGTAACGCTCAAGATGGGTGGAAAGTTCTATGGTACGAATCAACCAGCTATACATTTAAAATAGCAGTTGCTGTACCTACAGGATTAGCTAATAAAAATTTAAATGTATCGATTGAGTACTTAGGAGATACAGAGGGTGATAGTTACTATCAATACAGTGCTCTAACTACAACAGGTACGATACCAACATACAGCTTAGAAAGGACAACTAGTTACTCAAATAGAAATTTAGTATCTTCTGATAGCATAACTGCACAATACGATGCTACTAATTATACAATACTGGGATACGATTACCTGGATACTTATGGAGGTAACCAATTATTTAAAGTTGCGGGAACAGAACGCTTACGCATAGACACCTCAGGAAACGCAACTTTTACAGGGGATATTCTCATGCCGACAGCAGGTCAGCAGTTAAGAATAGGTTCCTTTACTGACGGAGCTATCAACAACGGAGAATATGCTAATGATGACTTAGTAATAGGAGACGGTTCAATATCTATATACCCACATAGAAGAGGAGATTATAGTTTAAATGAAAGTACTGCAACTTCTACAACGTTTAGATCAAAATTAAATATATGGTCAGATAATGAAGACCATATTACATTTGGTGGTGCTAGTACGCATCTGGTTTCTGCATGGGAAAGCTGGAAGACATGGATAAATAACGACAGTGCCAATAATGGTACTTTCTACTTGTACCATACAAACGCAAAAACTGAATTTGCTAGATTCAGTGGAGATGGAACTACTAGTTTTATCACAGGAAAATTTAAAGCTACAAAAGAGCTAGCTGTTTCATCAGTAGCAACAACTAACGGGTCACCTGCAACAGATAACATATCAGTTAGCGGGTACGGTATGATTGGTAATAGAGGGTCTGTATACTTAACAAATTCAAGCACAGACGCCGCCGCATCTATACAAATAGGAGTCGGTGGAGTACACGCAGCATCAACAAAATTACTCATTAATCCTAGCAATTCGATATTCTCTACAAATGTTAGAGTAGGTGCAGATTCAACATATAGTTTAGGTACAGACGCTAACAGATGGGCTAATGTATATGCAGACAATTTTCACGGCGACGGTAGTAACATAACAGGAATAACAGCAGAATGGGATGGATCACATACAGGAAATGCATCTATTGACGGGGACTTAACAGTAACAGGTACAGTAACAGCACAAGAATTTCATACAGAGTTTGTTTCTGCATCTATATTATACGAATCTGGTTCAACTAAATTTGGAGACACATCAGATGATAATCATGATTTTACAGGTAGTCTAAATACAAAAGGTGCAGTTAATATAAGTGGTTCGTTAAATTTTATAGGTAACGGTATTGGAAGCTTAACTGCTGGAGATGGGTTAGATGAAATTTCGCTTAACGTAGCAGATGATAATGACGGAGGCAATCCTGATAATTTTAATTTATCTTTAGATGGTAATGGACAAGGAACATTTTATGCAAAACTACTAGAATTAGGAGATGGAGAAGGAGTTGAAAATGGAACAAACATTACTATTGATTCTACAAACTCTAAGATTCTTCTTGATAATGGCAACGTAGGTATCGGAACTACTAGTCCTGGTCAAAAATTACACGTTGTAGGAGAAGGAAAGATACAAGGTAATTTAATGATCGGTTCTTCAGGAGATGTAGCAGGTGCTGCAGGTCAGCTTCATATCAAAGGACCTAATGCACAAGTAATAGTATTAGAAGATACAGATAACGCTAATCTAGTTGTTAGACTTTCAGCAGAAGAAACTGTAGGATTTAAAATAGAGGACACTACTAATTCAAATGTATTATTTTTTGGAAATGAAACAGGTAACGTTGGTATAGGGACAACTTCTCCACAAGCTAACTTTCATCATAAACCAAGTAGTAGTGGGCTAACCTTTACTAATATAGAAGGAACACTTATAGAAACCGGCGGTTCTTCAAATCAATACTTTGCCCTACAAGTAGCAACAGCAGGGGGAGGTAAATCATTCAATGTAACCAATGCAGGTAACGTAGGAATCGGAACGACTAGCCCTTCTTATAAGTTGGATGTAAACGGGACTTTTAGAGCAACAGGCACTGGGGCTATCCAGGGAAGGCTTAGTGTTGGAACTTCTAGTTCTTCTGATATAGATATGTTAAGGGCTGGTGGTAATTATATAACAGCTACAAATGCAGCTGGTGTTCTACATTTTAGAACTGTTAATGATATTAGAATGACAGTTGCAAACACAGGTAACGTCGGGATTGGAACGACTAATCCAAGTGCTAAGCTAGAAGTTCAAGCAGACGTTACTGCAAACGTAGATGTAGTTCATTTCTCAAACTCTAACAGCGTTGCAAAGGCTAAGATATCGTTATCTGCTAATAGTAGTGGAGAGTTATCTTTAATTGATGGGAACAACAATACTGATGTTTTTATAACGTCAAACGGGGATTCATATTTTAACGGAGGTGATATAGGGATCGGGACTACTAGTCCTGGCACAGCCTTGCAAGTTGGTGGATTAGATGATGGTAGTAATTATGATATAACATTAGGTTGGAATGCTGTTAGTTCTCAAGCCGTAGGTACTAAAAGATCTGCTTTAACTTTCAAAACTAGTCAGACAGCAGTTAATAACGAAGATATATACAAGTGGGATATAGCTATGGTTACAGCACCTGCTACCGCACAAAACGAGCCTTTTGGTTCTAATCTAGCTTTCTTAAGAAGCACCAGAAGTTCAACATCTGTTGATGAAACAACCATGATACTTACGCAGTTAGGTAACGTTGGTATTGGAACAACTACTCCAAGCAGTAAACTAGAAGTTTATGGGTCTGGTTCTACAGTTTTAGATGTACAAGGATCACAAGGACAGTTGTTTTCTATAACAGATGACCTAACAGGAACACTTTTTGCAGTCTCAGATATATCGGGTGTACCGATATTTGCAGTTGAAGCAGATGGAGAAGTATCTATAGATGGCGATTTAAAAATTAAGTCTGCCAACATAACTTATCAAGAAAATATAGATGTAGATTCTTCTGCAGCAGAAACAATAGCTACAGTAAATACCGGTGAATACACAGGAGCATTCTTCGACTATACATGCGTAAGTGGATCAAATGCTAGGGTAGGAACTGTTATGGCAATCTCGGTAGGTGGATCAATAGAATTTACAGATAACTCCACTACAGATATAGGAGACACATCAGGAGCAGTACTTAGTGTAGATATATCAGGAGGAAGTATGAGACTTAGAGCTACAACAACAACAGACGATTGGATAATTAAAACATTAATAAGAACACTATAATTATGGCTTGGAAAATATTAAAACAATTTAATCTCACATCTAGTACTGTATGGGTTGAAAAACTAACAGCAGAAGATACTGTAGAGCAGTTCACTACTAAAAAAGCAGCAACAGCAAGAATAGTAGAGTTACAGGAACAGCATACAGGTAGAGAATTTAAAGTAGTAAAAACATAATATAGATAGGAGTACTATTTATTAAAGAGCGTCTTTTGGACAGTGAAAAAAGAACAACAATATGGCAAATGAATTTATAATAAGGAAGGGATATAAATCCCTTGCCTCTTCTGAAGTAACCGGATCTCTAACACTCATTGGAGATTACGAATCTATACGAGCTTTAACTATTAACAGTACAAAAGGTACTGGCACCGAGCACTACTTTAGAACACATGGTGTTAATGGTGAGAACATATCACTTTATTCAGGTGGGAATAGAGTCTTTAGAGTTGACTCTGATAGTGTAGATATAGAAGGTACATTTTCTGCCACAGGAACAGCAAGCGTAGGTGATAGTTTAACAGTAACAGCAGCAGCAGCAGCAACTCTAATATTACGAGGTGATAGTGGAAACTCTGGCGACACTGGGCAATTAGATTCTACTATTAAAATGTTACATGATGATGGCACGCATGGTATATTAATGGAAACTAAAAACTTTGCTGGTAAACAAAGATTTGAAATAAAGTCTCTATCAGCTGGAACAGAAAGTAGTAGGTTTTTAATACACGAAGATAATTATATAACTACATCTGGAGCCGTAACAGTAGCTGGCGAACTAGAAGCAACTAGTCTAGATATAAACGGCGCTGCAACTTTTGATACTGATGTCAATAGCGGTGGGTTTATTACTCATAAAAATAGTAATGCCGGTAATGGTGCATATACTTCTTTAAGAATTCAAAGTGACGTTGGAGGAGCAGAAATATGGAGAAATAGTTCGACTAGAACACAAACTGGAGGAGCAGCACAATCATTTAATATATATAATAACCAAGACACAAATATATGGTCAGGTGGTACTAGAGCACTACACTTAGACACTTCACAAAACGCATCTTTTGCAGGTAACGCAACTTTTGCAGGTGATGCTAGATTTAATAGTAGAGTAAGAATTGGAGATGTAACCGGCTTAAGTAATAGAGGAACTGTTAGAATAGATACAAGAGGTGATGTACCTGCAGACTTACTTTTTGGTAGAGATACTGCCGGTACTGCAACAAGTTGGAATGATGTTTTTTGGAGCATATCTTCTAGAGGCTCTAACGAAGGTAACACATTTAAGATATATAGAGGAACTGCTCATAGTTCTCCTTATAATTCTGAAGCTGTACCATTTACAATTTCCCCTAATTTAAATGCATCATTTGCAAATAATGTAAATATGGCATCAGGTAATGTTACAGGTAAATTTGCTGTAAAAAGCACAGGTGTTCATGCTAGTTATGATTTTTATAATAACGGCACAAGTTATTTTAATAGTACTACCATAGTAGACGGTGCTTTCACTCAATCAGGAGGACTTGCATCATCTTTTTCAGGAAACGTAACACTAGGTGACGCCGCTACGGATAAAACAGTAATAGTTGGTAACTTAGGAATAGGTCCTGCAACATACCCGAAAGTGGTATATCCCGGCAGCAATGCTCAATGGGGAGTAGCAAATAACACGACAACAGGGCAAGTAGTTATTGACCTACCAGGTACACTTGCTAACTATGACATGATGTACATGGAGATTGACATCTATGAGTATAGTAGTGAAAATGCAACTAAGCTTATAATTGGGGGACATAATTGGAACTCCGGAGGAGATAGCAACACTTCTTCTACTATGTGGCACAATGTTGGTGTGACAGTATTAGGTACAAGTAATAAATCTGTTTATTTTGGATGGAGAAACGACGGGACTAATAACAGAAGAGTAATAGCAATTGGAGAGGTGACTTCAACTTGGAACTACGGAACTGTTCATGTAGCTAAAGTGAGCGGGCAAGAAGGATATGCTACTAATATAGATTGGGTCGGGGACTGGGGTATAAACCTAACCACAAGCACCTCTTTCTTTACAAAAAACCCAACAACTAATTATAATTCAGCAACTGCTACTACATTTAAAACTACAGGTAAAATAGCAGCAGCAGGAGCTACCTTTACCAACAATATAGTAGCAAACGGAGTTACATTAACAGGAAATCAAACGCTACCTACAGACTTTGTATCTAAAGCAAATGGCGGAACGTTTAGCGGGGACATAGTAGTCGAAGGGAGCTTAACAGCACGGGAATTCCATACAGAATTTGTAAGTGCTTCTATAATGTACGATTCAGGTTCAACCAAATTTGGAGATACTTCAGATGACACTCACGACTTTACAGGGTCGGTAAATATAGACGGAGAAATATCAGCAGATTCTTTTACCGGAAAGGTAACGTCCTTACACGAATGGGAGTGGTATTGGGTAAGATACGCAGATAACGTAACACCTGCTACAGACACACAAGCAAACTGGGAGGCACTATATAAAACCTCGTTTATTGATGAAACAGCAACTGAGCAAGATGAAGGGTATGTAAATACAATTGATAACGTTGGATCCGAAGGTGGATTTGGAGGAAGTACATATGGAAATATATTTGGTAATCTTACTAGTTACCATACTCTTATTACAACAAACATACATGTTACGGAACCATTTTCTGTTACTATTACTGACTTTACGGGAGATGATTCACACGCTATATTTATTAATGGAGCATATGTCAAAGGAGTAAAAGCATGTTGTTCAAACTCTAGTTATTCATACACATTTACACAAGGTTGGCACAGAATAGATTTAATTTACGGTGAAGGCGGTGGAGGTGATCATATAAAAATGGGTTGGAACCCAAAAGATTACACTGATAATATTTCTCACATGTATGCTCATTTAGGAGCAGATAACCCTAATTACACATTAGAAAGATTAAAAGCAATAGATGGTGCAGGATCAGGATTAGATGCAGATTTATTGGATGGCAATCATGCTTCTGACTTCGCATCAAGTGCACATAATCACGATGATAGGTACTATACTGAAACTGAAATAAACGCTCAAAATGTAACTCTTAATGAAACTTTAGCAGCACTAAGAGGATGGGTTCCAGGTTTTAGTAATGCTGATGATAGCTCATTAACATGGGATAGAACAGAAGACGCTTTAAGAATAAAAAGTAGTACTGATAGTACCATAGGTGCTGTTTATAAAGCGATGCGGGTTAAGGATGGCATGACTATTAGAGTAACTGTAACTGTAAAAGGAGATGTAGCGGGAACTGATGGTTTATATTTAAGACTACAAAAACACGATGGAGACTTACCTAATGGGAAAACTCATGTCTCTCATGATGCAGGCGATAGTTCTGAATTTGTTCAAGAAGATGATTCCGAAATTACAAGTTGGCATGAAAACGCTACAATTTCTACAGATTGGGTTACACATGAAAAAGATGTAACAATTACATCTGATGGGTATATTAGTTTTCTTGTCTTAAACTGGGCTGGCAACAGTACAAATTCAATCTGGGTAAAAAACCCAGATATTCAGATAGTTACAGCAGCAGACTCAAACAAATTAGATGGACAAGAAGGGTCACATTATTTAGATTATGCTAATTTTGGTACTATACCTACTTGGAATCAAAATACAACAGGAAACGCTGCAACAGTAACAAACGGAGTATATACATCCGGTGATCAAACAATTGCAAACACAAAGAATTTTTCCGGAGTACTACAAGCATCTGGAACAGTAAAAAATGTACTATCTCAACACTATGTAGAGATTTACATCTACGGAGATGATGATAAATATTACCCAGTAACAGTAAGCGGTGCGACTAGTCATTATGGTTATCAAAAATACCATATATCAAGAAGGTACAACTGGACTGCTCCAGCATCTTGGAATACATCAACACATCAAGGTGCTCTAAGTTTAACATGGGAACACGGGAGTGATACAGCTTGGGGAGGAAACGATAAAGAGTGGAGAGTAATACAGTTTGACGAAGTATACTCTAACCTATGTAATGGACTAATATTACCTGTAACTGAAGGAATGGTTGTTTGGCTAAGAGGTGGTGGAACTGGAGGTGCTAGATATAGAGTGTCGACACCACAGGGAGCAGGAGCAACTGTTAAAATATATGATAACAAAACAAGTGGCGCAAGTGGCAACGGTATACACGTTGGTTCAACAACATTTACAGCTGGCGATGGAACCTCTTATGCGGCGGAAAGTTACAGTTCTTCATATGTAGACAGTAGAATAAAAGAATATTGGCCAATTAGAGGAAAAACAAACCACTTCAGAGGTCAACATCAAATATATGCTGCAATAGATGAAGATAACTTTGCAAGTAATTCTGCTACAAGAGTACCGACACAACAAAGTACAAAAGCATACATAAGTAGTTTTGTACCGGCCACAGCTACTACTGCAACTACTGCAACTACAGCTTCTAATGCAATGTTATTAGATGGTATAGATTCATCAGCATTTTTAAGGAGCAATGCAGCAGATACGTTTTCTGGTAACTTAATAGGAACTGCTATTGTAAGAACTGGAACAGGAACTTCACCAAATCAATCAGCAGCCTCACTAAACCCTAACGGTATAGTAACATCTCAATCATCAAATTTTGATCTTATAGAAGTAGATTCATCAAATAATAGACTTCGTGTATTTACTGGTGCTACAGGAGCAGGAACTTTAAACTTCCCAACTACTGGGAATAGTAATTATGCTTGGACACTTCCTCTAGCAACTGGTACTATAGCATTAACCAGTGACATAACCGGAACAAACTCAGGAACAAACACAGGAGATCAGGATTTAAGTGGATACTTACTTAAATCAGGAGGTACAATGACCGGCGACCTTAGGTTAACCAATGGAGATAACAACGGTATTAGGTTTCACAGTGGTGGCGCCAACATTACTTCTGTATCATCAGGAGATATAGTTATACAGAGATTAACAAAGGGACTAAGATTTGGCACCAGTGCAAGTTGGGATTATAATGTATGGGCTGGAATTAAATACGATAGTAGTAGTACTAAGTTAAGCATAGGAGGTCCGGCATCTAGTCTATTTGACAGTAATAGTAATCCACCATTAATAGATATAGAATTTGTTGGAGTTGATAACGTATATGCTGATGGTAATTTAAGTGTAGGACTAGGTCTCGAAAAGTTTGGTATGATAGTACCAAACCAGAGTGGATACTTTGGTATGAAGTTTATAGTGGGGGACGGTGTACAAAGTAGTGATATACCTCTTATGGAACTTAAAAATGCTCCCGGTACCGATGGACTAGGTGTAGTGCAGATTTACTCTTCCGGTTCAACAGTATTAGATATACAGGGTTCACAGGGTCAACTATTTTCCGTTACAGATGATCTAACAGGTACTTTATTTGCAGTCTCTGATATATCCGGAGTACCGGTATTTGATGTAAACGCAAATGGTACATCTTCATTTGACGGTAGAGTAGAAATAACAGAAGGATTATCCGTAACAGGTACATTAGCAGCAACATCACTAGTAGGTCCATTGACAGGTAGTGTAACAGGTAATGTAACAGGAAACTTAACAGGTAATGTAACAGGAAACTTAACAGGTAATGTAACAGGAAATGCATCATCAGCTACCAACGCTGATACAGTAGATGGAATAGATTCTTCTAGAATAGTATTCGGTTCAGGAGGTAATAAAGTCACATCCACAACTGACTTTAATTCAAGGAGCAATGCATCCGGGTTTTTTGAACAGTATAACGGATCCAACGCACCTACTACAGGTACTTGGTATAATATGATTAACTGTAGACATAGTAATACTGGTAACTCTCACGGATTTCAAATAGCAGCATCGTACTACAACGAAGATATCTGGAGTAGAACTTATCAAGGTGGTAGCTCTAGTTCAAATGGTACCTATACTACCTGGAGAAGACTATACCATGAAGGACATAAACCTACATTAGCAGAATTAGGAGCAGCATCTTCTACTCATAATCACGATACTAGGTATTTAAGGCTTGACGCTGCTAATAGCGGTGTACGAATAGCATCAGGAGACGGTAATAGTTTAAGATTCTGGGACAGTACTAACTACATGATATACATGTCTAGTGCAGGTAATTCAACCTACGGAGGTAGAGTAAATGGTGAGACCTCATCTGATTATAACATGTACTTTAAAATGACAAGTGGTACTAATAGAGGATTTGTCTTTAGAAATAATACTAACAATGTAGCCGGTATAGATAGTGCTGGTAACGGTAGATTTGAAGGAGATGTGATAGCATATGCTTCTTCTGACAGAAGATATAAAGATAATTTAGTCACAATAGGTAATGCAACAGAGAAGGTTAAACAACTTTCTGGATACGAGTTTACTTGGAATAATAAACAAACAGTATACCCTGAAAATACTAAGGATATAGGAGTTGTTGCACAAGAAGTAGAAAAAGTACTCCCAGAATTAGTAACAACCAGAGAGTCGGGATATAAGGCAGTAAAGTACGATAAGTTAACTGCATTACTAATCGAAGCAGTAAAAGAGCAACAAAAACAAATCGATGAATTAAAAGATTTAGTTATGAATTTAAAAAATAAAAAGTAATGGGTATACATAGAGGACCTAATATAGTAAAAGATAATTTAGTATTTGGATACGACACTGGGTATGGAGTAACTGATAATGACACGGCTACTAGATTCTACCCAGGTAGAAATACTGTAAATTATTTATCCGATGGGATTAGTAACTACAATATAGTTCAAGGGACTAATTGGAACGGTGCTACACCTTCTTATACTCTAGGTACTAGTGAATTTGGTACACCAATAGGTACTTACAACACATCTGGAACAAGTTATATGTATAGCCATGATTACGTACTAGATGACGATTTATCTACACTATCTGCACAGACCGTAACTTTTTCTGTATACTTAAAAAGACAGGGAGCATCTGCAACTGTTGGTATAAGAATTTATGATAATATAAGTGGGTATACTACTGTGTATGCTGCCGCTACTAATACCTTTCAGAGATTTACAATGTCAAAAACTTTAGGGACTAATCCAACTAGAATATTTGTAATGATAGACAACACTAACGGCGGAATTATAGATTTTCATTCTCCTCAATTAGAAATAGGAGCAGCTAGTCCTTTTGTAGATGGTACAAGATCATCCACACAATCTCTCATAGATTTAAAAAGAACAACAGATATAGATGTATCAAATGTGTCTTTTGATTCAACAGGGCAACCCTCATTCGATGAAACTGACGATCATATCACAGGTGTTTTACCAATGGACGGTCTTGGTGCTCCTCATACGATAGAAATGGTATTTTCTTCTAATGTAAACCAAGGAAGTATAGGAGGTCGAAAAGACCCCTTTAGTATTGGCAATTCTTCAACTCATCAATATAGTGCCTTAGATGTTAATACAGGTAATATGAATTGGTATTTTTACAGTAGAGATACAACTTTTACTAACAGTCCGCTTATGGTAGCAAACAAGTTTTATCATATAGTACTGAGTTATGCAGGAGGAGCATCAAATAACACTAATAAAAAAGTATGGTTCAATGGTGTACAGCAAACCTTAAGCGCAGGTTCATCAGAAACACCTCTACTTCCTAATAACCCTAGTTTTTCTGTAGGTAGAGATAGAGGTAGAAATACAGCATACTGGCCTGGAGAAATACCGGTATGGAAAGTATACCAAACGGCATTTACACAAGAACAAGCACTACAAAATTACAACGCATATAAAAATAGATTTAATATATAAAATTATGAGATTCGAAAATAGAAGATGGTTAGTAGTACCAACAAGTATAGTAGACGATATTGATTTTAATCAAGTTCATGAATCAAATGTAGAGTCCTTAAGAAAGTCTATAGACGGGACTTTAACGTTTGTTAAATATGACGTTAATGTAATAGAAGAAACTTATACAGAAACTTTTGAAGATACAGAAACAGGAGAAGAAGTAACTAATACAGTTGAAGCAGGTACTTACGGTAGACCTTCTGTATACAGTGAAGAATATACAGAATATACACATTCAGAAATATTAGAACTACTATCAACCGAACAGTGGACTGAACAAATAGAAGAATAATATGGCAACCATAGGAGGACCTAATACAGAAAAAGATGGGTTAGTATTTGGATACGATACCGGATATGGTGTAAATAACACCGCTACTAATTCTAGGTACTATCAAGGAAAACCAACTAGTAACCTCTCTAACGATATGACCAAATACTTCAATAATTGGTCCGGAATGACAGGTTCTACATCCTACTATACAACAGACAGAGGTAACCAAGGTATACATTTAATAACAACTAATGGAGGAGGAGTACAGTTCTATGCAAGTTCTACAATAAACAATATCTCTGCCAGTACAGAGTATACGGTTAGTGCTACTATTAAGTATAGCGGGACTACCCCACACGTAAATATGTTTTATGTAAGACAGTACCATAATGGTTCTCAAATAACAGAAGGAGGGAAATTTTCTACTAGTTATATGATTGATTTAGGAGGAGGATGGTATAGGGCTTATAGAACTTTTACAACAACATCAACAACCTCTTATATTAACCTACAAGGGTACCAGTATAGCAATGGAGTAAATTTAAAAATACAGGATTTACAATTTGAAATTGGCAATCAACTATCTCCATATATAGGTTCCCTAGGAACAAGATCATCCACTCAATCACTAATAGACCTAAAAAAGACAACAAATATAGATGTATCAAATGTATCTTTTGATTCAATTGGACAGCCTGATTTTGATGGAACAGATGATAGAATAGTTGCTTCGCCTAGCAATATTTTTTTAGGAGCAAGCTTAACAATGGAAGTTTGGATATACCCAACAGGTTACAACCACTCTAGAATGTACTTAATGGATCCAAGGGGAGATGGAAATACCAATGGTACTAGCGCATACTTCCTATTTGACTATCATGCTTCGCCAGATACTGTGCATGTCGTTACAGGTAATAGTAATATTGAAGTACAGTCCAGTAATTTCAGCATGCCTTTAAACAATTGGCATAATATAGTAGCAACTAGAAATGGGAATAGTTGGGTAATTTACCACAACGGAGTAAGTGTTGGCACTGGTACTACAAACACAACTAGCTTAACGTTGAATAACGATTTTAGAATAGGAACGTTTGCTAGTGGCACTAGTGGACAGTATTTCTTTGAAGGATTAATGGCTGTAGCAAAAATTTACGACACAGGTCTTACAGCACAAGAAGTAAAACAAAACTTTAACGCATACAAAAACCGATTTAATATATAATGTATACAGGACCTCATTTAATAAAAGATAGTTTAGTATTTGGATATGATACAGGATACGGTGTAGCTGATAATAACACTTCAACTAGGTTTTATAAAGGCGAACCAGGCGCAAACTTATGGGATAGTATGTTAAACACTCAATCTCTTAGGACTCATACCAAGCATTATTGGGATGGTAATAGGTGGACTGAAAATTCAACATACACTCATCCTGGAGTAAGTGGCCCTATAGGTACTTATTTGGGATTAGTATTCAAACACGTGAGCGGAGCACTAAGTAGTAGTTGGGGTAGTAACTCATACGGATATATGCTAAGAGATATCGCTTGTACTAACGGAGCTACTATGACAATGTCTTCTTGGATATACGCAAGCGCTGATTGCAATTTAGATTCAATTCCTGCAGTAATAGAAGGTGAAGCAGGAGGGGAGTCTCTTGTAAGCGGTTTTCCAGGTGAATATAATTTAAACAACAAAGGTACTTGGCAAGTGACAGCAAAAAAAGCTACCTCTGACGGTAATACTAGATTTATACCTTTATATCCTCGTAAAAATGGAGTAACAAATGGTTCTTTTACAGGTTTTTTTATGTGGGCATTGCCACAAGTTACATACGGAAATAATGTAATACCTCCTATCCAACCAGGTTCAACACGCTTATCAACCCAATCTCTTATAGACTTAAAAAGAACAACAAGTATAGATGTATCAAATGTTTCTTTTGATTCAACAGGGCAACCAGACTTAGACGGAACAGGTGACTACTTTCAAACTACGACTAACTGTGGTATTACTGATAGTATTACGTTAGAAGCAGTCTTTAATGAAGAAGCCTCAAGTGCTCCTCACACTTCAGTAATATGTACGGATACAGACCACCAAAGAGGTGTTAAATTAATGTCCTACAAGAATTCAAACAGATATGGGTTATGGTTGGGTTTTGGAACTAGTAGCTACGTAGCAATGGTAACAGGTACATTAAATAACGATACGAAATACCATTTGGTAGGTACTTGGAAAAGATCAACAGGCGTTGTTACGATTTACCTAAACGGAGAATTACAAGAAACAATATCAACAGGTCAAACAGCATCAGTTGTACTAAATACCGGCAAAATCACAATAGGGGCTGAGTACCATGGTCTAAGTGGCTCCTACGGGTTAAACGGACAAGTGTACGTAGGTAAGGTATATAATGGAGTATTATCTGCCGACCAAGTTAAACAAAATTTTAACGTATACAAAAACAGATTTGGAATATAGGTAAAGTTATACTATATTTATTAAATAATATTACAATAATATAAAGTAAGTAGATGGCAGCACCAAGTAATAATATATCTCTTTTAGGAATAAGAAGAGAATTTGCAAACAACAACTACGGTAGTTCAACAAGCTATACTAACGTAAGTCTTGGAGCAATCTCTCAAGGAACTTTAGGTGAAGTAAATAGACTTAATCCTAATATAAGATCAAGTCCCCGAGGACCATCCGGTTATAGTTTAGGTGATTATCGAAGTTATGATCATGATTTTAACTTCTTACTTGCTGCTATTAATTTTAATTACGGAGACGCTTTATTTAGACCGGACAGTTATGAAGCAGCAGAATATGGAGTAACTGCTGGAATACCATATACAAAAGCGTATCTAGCTGCTAATACACCCTATAGAGAGTTAACAAAATTACTCAATAAGAATAGTAGAAAATCAACCTTAATAGCATCTAAATCAGCAGCAACTGATATCTCACGTAATAATAGTATAACTCATACAGATGAAGGTGAACCTATGATGTCTGGTAATGGACCTGTTACTTACGATTATCCCGATAATGATCCACATGCTTATAGAGGTTCCTTACATAGTAACATGAAATTAGGAGATGGAGCAACATACCAGGTACTTAGGATAGAACTAAACTCAAGCGGGACTATAGTTGAATATGAAGATTATGCTTCTTCTGCCTTTACTAGCAGTACTAATTATGTATCACTGAGAACATTATTTGTTAACAACTACAATTATGCATCATGGGGAGCAGGACTATATATACTGGTATTTAACTTCGGTAAATGGGTATATAGAGAAGGTCCAAGAAATAGTATTAATGGAGATGCAAACTTCGGAAATATTAGATATAGTGAGTTCCAGGTATTTAAAGCTAAAGTAGATTAATTTAAAAAGAAGAGATATTTATATATGCCCGTACTGGATGAATTCAGAGGAACTCTCAATGAGACAACACTGAGCCAAGCTGCAAAGGGTTTAAGTTTTGCAGAAGGTGCAACGACTAGGTCTTGAGTCCCAACAATAATAGACCCACGAGCGTCCGGCAATCGAAAGATTGAAGATATAGTCTGACCTATATAGTGATATATAGAAGTAGTAATTAAAAAAGCTGCGATAACAAATGTGGGGAGCACCTTGCGGATTCTCGTTCTAACGAACGTTTTGAAACATAGCCGCTACTGGGTAACACAAAAATAAAAGTATTTAGAATAATAGTTGTTTCGTATACTATTTATTCTTATATTAATATATAATTAATCGATTAAATTAAAGTTTTAAATTAAAAAGAAAATGGCAAACACAAAACTGAGTAAAGAAGAGCTTGGAAAGTTACAAGATCTGCAGAACAAAAACGCTGCACTAATTCAAGAGTTAGGACAAATTTCATTAGCTGAAATTAACCTAGAGCAAAGAAAAGAAAGCGCAGAGCAGTTTCTAGAGGAATTAAGAACTTCTGAACAAGAGGTTGTTAAGGAATTAGAAGATGCATATGGAGTAGGGTCAATCGACCTTAAAGAAGGTGAATTTATCCCTGCACCTGCAGAGGAAAAAGGAGCTGAAGATGAAGTTGTTGAAGAAGTAAAGTAAATATTTCAAACATACTTGAATAGAGAGGAGGGTTTAGATCCTCCTTTCCTATTTATATAAGAGAAGTTAAAACAAAATACATTATCTGTTTTACATTCCTAAACGATATTTATAATAAACTAAAAAACAAAATAGACCAGACATGGCAGAATCAATTATTTCCCCAGGTGTATTTGCAAGAGAGAATGATGTCTCTTTCATCAATCCAGCTCCAGTTGAAGCAGGCGCCGCTATTTTAGGCCCAACCGTAAAAGGTCCTGTTCTTGAACCAACTATTGTTACATCTTATAATGAGTACAAAAGAAAGTTCGGAGAGACTTTTATTTCAGCATCAACTAATCAAGAATTTTTAACATCGATAGCGGTAAAGAACTACTTCCAACAAGGAGGTAACACTATGCTGGTTACTAGAGTAGTAAATGGAACATTTGCTCCAGCTACAAGTACACACGTATCTTCTTCAGACGCTGCTGATACTCAACCTTTTGTTCTTAAGACATTAGGTAAAGGTACATTATTTAACGCCTCAACAGGAGTAAGTTCAGCAGGAGACGAAATCACAAACAGTGGAGGAGTTTTAACAAGCGGATCAGAAGACAACATCAGGTGGGAAGTAACTAATGTAGATAAGAAAAAAGGTACATTTACCTTACTAATCAGAAAAGGATCAGATAGTCATAATGCTAAGGTGGTATTAGAAACATTTAACAATGTATCATTAGATCCACAATCATCTAATTACATAGAGTCTAAAATTGGTACACAATATAAAGCTCCAGCAACAGACGGGTCTAAAGACTATGTTAAAACTTTTGGAGACTACATTAATAAATCAAATTATATTTATGTATCTGCTGTTAACAGTCCACTACCAGGGTACTTATTAAATGACGGTATAACAGTTAGGAGCGACGAATATACAGGGTCATTACCGATAAATGAATCAGGTTCATTCCACGGAGCAACAGGAAACATAGCACCTGGTTCTGCTAACTACTTTGGATCTATTTCAAATACAGATTCACAAGGAGTAAATGGATCAGATTATTCTACAGCAATATCAATACTAAGCAATAAAGATGAATACATCTTTAATATAGTATCAGCACCAGGTCTTATATACAGCAATGCAGCACAAGGAAGCGCATTAGACAGTATTATTACTTTAGCAGAGCAAAGAGGAGATTGTATCGCAGTAGTAGATTTAGATAACTATGGTTCTGGAGTAGCTGATGTAACTTCAACAGCAACAGGATTAAATAGTTCTTATGCAGCTGCTTACTGGCCTTGGGTACAAGTAAAATCAGCAACAGGTAGAAACGTATGGTCACCAGCTTCAGTAGCAATACCGGGAGTATATGCATTCACAGATAATAGTTCAGCACCATGGTACGCACCAGCAGGACTAGTAAGAGGTGGAGTAGTAGGAATCATTCAAGCAGAACAGAAATTGACAAGAGGTCAAAGAGACTTATTGTATGATGGAAAAGTTAATCCAATCGCTACTTTCCCTGGACAAGGTATTGCAGTATTTGGTCAAAAGACATTACAAACTAAAGCATCAGCTTTAGATAGAGTGAACGTTAGAAGATTGTTAATTGAACTTAAGAAATTCTTAGGAGATCAAGCTAGAAACTTAGTATTCGAACAGAACACAGTAGCTACTAGAAACAAATTCTTATCAATCGTTAATCCTTATTTAGAATCAGTAGTACAAAGACAAGGTCTTTATGCTTTTAGAGTTGTAATGGACGATACGAATAACACAGCAGACGTAGTAGACAGGAATCAGTTAATTGGTCAGATATTTATTCAGCCAGCAAGAACAGCAGAATTTATTGTGCTAGACTTTACAGTTGAACCAACAGGCGCAACTTTTAACGGATAATTTAAAAACAATATATTTATAATAAAGTAAATACAACATGGCAGTATTAGATCCAAACGAAATAATGTTTAAAGCCTTTGAACCAAAGGTACAGAACAGATTTGTAATGTATATCGACAACATTCCTTCCTTCATGGTTAAGAATGTTAAAGCACCTTCCTTTACCGATAACGTTATCAAGTTAGACCACATCAATTCATATAGAAAAATTAGAGGAAAAAGAGAATGGGACGATATGACCATGACTCTTTACGATCCAGTAACTCCTTCTGGAGCACAAGCCGTAATGGAATGGGCAAGATTAGGATACGAATCGGTAACAGGTAGAGCTGGTTATTCTGATTTCTATAAAAAAGACTTAACTTTAAACATATTAGGACCTGTAGGAGACATTGTAGGTGAATGGATCATTAAAGGAGCTATCCTAACAAATGGAGACTTTGGACAATACGATTGGACTTCAGATGAAGCTGTAGAGATTAGTATTACAGTTGCAATGGACTACTGCGTATTAAATTACTAGGAAATTACTTACTTATTATAAAGGCCCGGATTTTATCCGGGTTTTTTGTTGGCTCTAAACTTTTTTCTTCGTATATTTATTATTATAATAAGTTATAACTAAATAAAATTTATGGAATCAAAATTTTCCCTCCCTACTGAAACAGTAGACTTACCTTCTAAAGGCTTACTATACCCTGAGGATTCTCCTTTATCAAGCGGTAAAGTAGAAATGAAATATATGACCGCTAAAGAAGAAGATATATTAACCAATCAAAACTACATTAAAAACGGAACAGTAATAGATAAACTACTACAATCTCTAATAGTATCTAAAGATATTAAAGTAAACGATTTACTAATAGGAGACAAAAACGCTATAATGATAGCAGCTAGAATACTATCATACGGTAAGGACTACAAAGTGCAATTTGCCGGAGAAGATGTAGTGGTAGATTTATCTTTATTAGAAAATAAAAAAATTGATGAAGAGCTTTTAAGTGGTAAGAAAAATGAATTTACTTTTCAACTACCTAATACAGATAATTCACTAACCTTTAGACTTTTAACTCATATAGATGAGAAAAATATAGAAAGAGAAATAGAAGGTAAAAAGAAGATTAATAAAGATTCAAGCACACAAGTCACAACCAGACTTGCTTATATCATCACAAGCGTTAACGGATTATCAGAGAAAAAAGACGTACGAGAATTTGTTAATAACTACCTTTTAGCAAAAGATGCTAGAGCACTAAGAGATTACTATAGTGAAGTTTCACCGGATATAAACATACAGCATACATATACAGATGAAGCTGGAAGAGAGGAGGTATTTGATATCCCCATTGGGATCGACTTTTTTTGGCCTGACGTCTGAGTATAGACAAATTATTTTCGGACAAATCCATGAAATAGTTTTCCATGGAGGAGGTGGTTATACTTGGACTGAAGTATATAATATGCCAATTTGGTTAAGAAATTTTACTTTCAATAAAATGAAAGAGCATTTTGAAAAACAATCCGAACAAGCTGAAAAACAAGTAGAATCAAATACTAATAAAAGCACGCAGATAGCTAGACCTAATATCAAACCTGCTTATTCAACAAAGGCTTCTAACAAATAGGAGTCTTTGCTATTTATAAGAAATAAACACTCTTATGGCTGAAGATAAAGAACTAAATAAAAAACGGCAACAAGCTAAAAAACAGAGCCAAAGCGATATTGACGAACTAAGCGTATATGTACAGGATACTATGATATCCGTAGCAGCTAAGATTGGAGAATCGTTAAAAGACTCTGTTGAAGAAGCAATTAGTGGAGCTGACGCATCAGTTCTTAAATCTGTAGGGACTGACCTTACCAGACAATTCAAAAATGCAGCTAAATTCTCTGATACACTAGCCTCTAATAATAGTAAAATTAACCAAGGACTACTTACAGGAAAAGATATAGAAAAACAGCAATATCAACTCCAAGAGAAAAGGTCTGCTTTGATTAGAAAACTAATACACGCTAAAAAGATGGGCGTGGAGTATAGCCAAGAAGACAGAGTATTAGCATTTGAAGCACTTAAGATACAGGAGGAACAATTAAATAAAGACAAAGAACGTGCAGACGGTATTAAAAAAGCATTAGGAGCAACAGGAGAAGTATTTACTAGAATCAGTAAAAATAAATTTTTCGGCGGTCTTTTAAATGCAGAAGAAGGTTTGAAGAAGATGAGAAGTGAAGCTGCTAAAAATGGAAAAGCTTTTTCTGGTCTAGGAGGTAAAATTAAACTAATAGGTAAAGGTATAGGTGCAGCATTTTCAGGTATTGAGTCAGCTACTATTATTTTAGGAGTAGTGAAACTTATAGTCAAAGCATTTAAATTTTTAATAGATTTAGCTCTAGGCTTTTCTAAAAAAGTGGTGGAAACAGCACAAACAATGGGGGTAGCTAAAGATGAAGCTAGAAAAATGGTTCATGAAATCTCAGCAGGAGCAAAAGCACAAAATAAACTGTATCATTCTACTACTCAAGCTTTAAAAGCACAAAAAGAAATGGTAGTTGAATTGGATAGAGGAGGTACATTTATGGCTTCAACTCTTTCAACAGTTTCTTTCATGCAAGCTAGATTAGGATTATCAGCAGATACTGCAGCAAAGTTTGTTTCAAATTTTGAAGCATTTGGACAAGATTCTGAAAAAGGAGCTAATGAAATTTTAGCAATGAATAACCATATGACTAATATGGGAGAAAGTACTGCTACCTTTAATCAAGTCCTTACAGGAGTTGCAAATGCCTCTGGCCAAATCCGAGCTTCTTTCGGTTTTAGTGCTACATCTATAGCAAAAGGAGTTAATGCAGCACGGAAATTAGGATTAACTTTAGCTCAAACTAAAAATGTTTCAGAAGGACTTTTAGATTTTGAGAGCTCTTTAGCTGCAGAAATGGAAGCTGAACTATTCTTAGGGAAAGATTTACAGTTAGATAAAGCTAGGTTGTTAGCTACGCAAGGAGACATGGTAGGTGCTACTCAAGAAGTAATGAAAACCATGAAAGGGCTAACCGCAGAGGAAAGAAAACGTCCTCTAGTAATGAAACAGTTAGCAAAACTTACAAACTTATCAGTAGATGAACTTCAAGACGCTTATATGCTAGAAACCGACAGAGCTAGACAGGTATCAGAAGCAAATAAAAAAGATTTAAAAGCAAAAAAAGAGTATAGGCAAATTGCTAAACAAATAATGGCGGATGAGGCAATAAAGAGAGCAAAGGGAGAAGGAGATGCAGCAAAAATGAATGAATTACTTGCTATTGAAGCTAAAAGGTTGGGTATAGCAGGTGCAACAAGAGCGGACCTTGACTTAAATGTTACCGCAGGACAGGCATTTCAAGAAACAATGCAGAGAGCAAAAGATGCACTACAAAAATTTGTAGGGTCTGGAATGTTAGATAAAATGGTAGATTTATTAACAAAGTTTATTTTAAGAGTAGAAAAAGTAGGTTTCGCAAGAGCAGCTTTCGGAGGTGGAGATCAAGAAATAGCACAAGATAATGCTAAGAAAATTTTAGCACAGAAAGACTTATCTGTTAAAACAATAGAAAAGATTAAACAGACTCAAGAAAAAGCATCACAGGGATTCTGGTCAAAAGCATGGGCATTCACCAAGGGAGCAGCATTTGGCGGCCCAGCAGGAATGATACATGGTTCAATTAACGTTGCAAAAAAGAATGCTGAGATAAAAGCAGCACAAAACGTTCTTCAAACACAAGCAGATTCACTTCCTAAAGAAGCAAAAGTTGAAGATTTTACTCTTAGGCCATTAGGTAAGGATACAATCACCATGGCAGGTGGTACTAAATTAGGAGGAAATGTAGAAAAACTACTAGAACAACTTATATCTATTGTCAGCACGGGGGGTAATGTTTACTTAGATGGGAGTAAAGTTGGTGAAACTTTAGTATTAAGTTCTAAACTAAGTACATAGTAAACTATTTATAATAACACTAAACACTATAATAATGTCAATATTAAAAAATTTAAAAGATTCAGTACACGGATTAAAAGGACAAACTCCTGCTCAAAGAGATGCTGCTAAAACAACATCTACTTTGCATTATAAATCCTCTATTACGGACGATCCAGATATATTAGCAGCACAAACTTCATTAAGTTTAAAAGGTAAAAAACCTGCTAATAACTATTTAGATAATCTTCCGGAAGTAGGAATTGATCAAAGAGCACAAGATTTAACCTAGTAAATCACAATAACGTATGCCGTTAATAGACCTACAAACTAACTTAAGAGATCTTAAGTATGGTGACTTTGGTGTAGAACCTCCTTTAGTAACAAAGGATATAAATGACGCACCTAGTCCTAATAGTCTTGCTATGGAAGTAACTCGTAGAACCGATGATTTAAAGAGAATCACAACACTACTAACTACCGGACCTGGTTTAAAACACATAGCAAATCAAACAGCATTAAGTGTAGTTGAAAAAAACATCCAATCTAAATCTGCAGGAAAAACCGGTATAGGTAGGATACTATCCGGGGGATGGTCCTCAGCTAAATCAATTGCTTCTATGATTGCTCAAGTTCCCGTTAATGGAACAGGTACACATTTTGTTGAAGGTTTTATGGGCAAGAGAGGGTATTTACCCAAAGTTCAAGGTCATAGATCAGCTCTTAACGGAGAAGTAATAAACACTAAGATAGAAGGGAGAGAAAGACAGGAAGAACGAGGTGCACTTCTAACGAAGTTTGATACATTCGGTACACAGACAGCTAATATCTCCATAACCGATGCCGGCGAAACTACCTCAGAACAAGCTAAGAAATCCAGAAAACAGAAGAGACAGGAGGCACTAGACGCTGCAACTCCAACAAAACCAGAAGATCTTGATAAAGAGTATTATGCATCCGGAGTTGGATCTGAACCTATAGGGTTTAAAGCAGTAGAACTTAGTCAGAATACAAGAGCACAGGGAATATATACAAGAGTTGCTCAAGGATTTGAGCAGATAAGCTTAACTCCTACTGAAGTACAGTCACCAGAAGACAAAAACGGGGACTCCTATACATTAAGGCCAAAAGATAGGATCACTGCTAAGTTTCCAAAGAGAGGGTCTATAGGAATAGTAGACGGATTAGATACACAAGCAATAGAAGAAAAAACAAAAGAAGCTTTTAAAGATATAATTGATTTTAATTTTAAAGTAATAACACCTCAATCAACTCAAGATGAAGTTCCCGATGTAACAATACTCCCTTTCAGGGCTTATCTAGATAATTTCAACGACTCTTACTCAGCAGATTGGAGCTCTTTTAAGTATTTAGGCCGTGCAGAAGATTTTAGATCATATCAAGGATTTAGCCGAAGTATTACATTCGGGTTCAAAGTTGCAGCTAGTTCAGTAGATGAATTAAAACCATTGTACGCTAAACTTAACCTCCTTGCAGGTACAACTGCTCCTACATATTCAACAAATAACTTTATGAGAGGAAATTTTGTAGCAATTACTATAGGAGGGTACCTAGTACAGGAACCTGGGGTAATAGAATCCGTTACCTTTGACTGGAACACAGATTACACTTGGCAAACATCAACCTACGGTACAAACGAAGATGGTAATTTTGAACGTCTAACCGACTTAGATAGAGGGTTAGAGGATATACCTGAAGTACCAACCGTATTAGATGTAAGTATTACCTTTTCACCTACTCATACTATAGCACCACAGTTTGGTAATAAGTTTATAGGTAGAAAGAATAGACTTGCCAAACCGGAAATAGAATTAGACGAAGTCGTGGTAACAACAATCCCAGAAGAAGATGAACAGATATAGAGATATACTATTAAAGCAAACTAAAAATGGTATTAGATATAGAAGGAATGTAATATTCCCAGTTATTAAACCATCTTTTAATGATATATACGTAATAGCTACAGCAGGAGATAGGTACGATACATTAGCGTTGGAGTACTATAAAGATCCACAACTATGGTGGGTTATAGCATCTGTTAATAATAGTAAAAAAGATTCACTAACAGTAGAACCCGGTAAACAGTTAAGAATCCCCTCTAATATTCAAGCAATAAAAAACGAGTACAGAGAACTTAATCAAAATAGATAATGTCAAAAACATTCGGTGTACCATTAAATATAGACGTACAGTACCAGCTGAAGTACCGTAAAATGCTACTTACAGATGAGAATGGACGACAAGATGTATTAAGGAGTTCCATTATTAATAACCAAAGCGCATATATTAGATTAGTTTCAGGAGTAAACAGCTTACCTGCATCTGAAGAAGAGTATATAAAAAGCATTATAGCTTCACAAAGAAGCCCAGCAGTTAAAGATGCATTAAGAGAATATATAAGCGAAGGAAATAATAAAGACAGTGTATTAGCATCGCAAAATATACTATCCGGAGGAACAGTATATAATAAAGCAACTGACGGAAAATTACAAGAACAAAGGAGAACTGGTTTAGATATAAGTAGAACTGCAGAGGTACCTACAAGGAGTTCATATGAATTTAGCGAAGTAGGAGGATACGTACCTATGATGGGTATAACAGATTTCTCCATAGTATCAAAAAGCCAGTACGGTACACTCAGAGAAGCAGTAATAAATATCAAAGCATGGTCACGCGAGCAATTAGATGTAATAGAAAAGTTGTACTTTAAACCTGGTTTTACAATGTTAGTGGAATGGGGCAATAGTATTTACCTAAATGACTACGGTGAATTAGAAAATGATATAGGTTCAATCACTACAGATTTTATTAAAGCAACAAAATCATTAAGTGAATTAACTAAAGACGTTGACGGTAAAAAAAGAAAATCTGGGAATAACTACGATGCGATGATCGGGAAAGTCATAAATTTCGGATGGGATTATGCACAGGATGGAAGTTACGATTGTACGATTAAGGTAATGGGAAAAGGTGAAGTACTGGAATCTATTAAGTCTCTGGTTTACACTGGAAGTCAATCCACCGGAAGTCACAAAGGATACGCAGAAGGAGAATCAACAGAATCATCCAGTAAGGCAAAAAAGGACGATAATGATCTACTATTGGATATATTTAAAGCTTTAACAAACTCTGTTAAACTTGACGAATACCTTAAAAAACTTTACCCTAAAGGTAACAACATAAAAGTATATAAATCAGGCATAGCACTATCATCAACTGACGCTGAGGAAAATAGCACAGACTGTCAATATTTTATTACACTAAGAGACCTTCTCTACATTATTAATACTCAAGTATTAGAAAGAGAAGATTCTGGTGCAAACGGAACTAAGTTTGACCTAAATGTAGAAAGGCAAAAGTACATTACATTCCCTGGACATATATCAGGAGATCCATACATATGTGGGATACCCTACAGAAAAGGAGCAATAACGTTTAAAGAAGGTAGTATGCCGAATGTTAAAGAGTATACAGGGTACGGGTATAAGTCCAATGCTGCTATACCTCTAGAACTAAACGAGGCTAAAGACCTTAAAGAAGAAGCTCCTTTAAATATACTTATTAACTTAGCTTATCTACAGAGCATCCAGAGATCAGCATTGAGTAGTAGAAAAACTTCTAAAAATGAAACCTCGATATTTCAATTAATTAAAACAGTCCTAACGGATGTAAGTAATACACTAGGAGGCATAAATAATTTAGATCTAAATTTAGATAAAAGTAGAAATGAATGGTACGTCATAGATAGGAACCTATACAACCCAGTTGAGGTAGATAAGAAGCTTCCGGTAATTGACTTAATAGGATTAGGATCCCAAGTAACATCATACGGTGTGACCAGCAAAATTTCAGGAGACCTAGCATCAATGCTAGCTATTTCAGCTGCAGCCGGAGAAAACGGACAGGATAATTTAATACAGTTTAATAACGGCGCTGTTGACAGATGGTCTACCACTAAAAAGAAGGAAACAACAGATAGTAAAGGTTTCTCAAAAGACAGTTTAAAAAATGCAGAAACACGAGAATTAAATAAAATTGACATTGCTAAGGCATATTACAGCTACGCTACATTAAAAACTAATGATGCTAGTAATTTTACCGCAATAGCAGCTTCTCATAGAGAGGCAATGCAATTTTGCCTTAAGATGCTACAACTTAAAAGCAGAAATGCAGGAAAACCAGTTTCAACCAACATACTACTTCCTATTGAAATAAATATAACTATGCAGGGACTTGCAGGATTAAAAATAGGAGAAGCTTTTAGCATAACGGATGAAATACTGCCACATAGATATAAAGCAAGAGTTGGATTCGTAATTACTGGCGTTTCACATAAAATAGATTCAACTAATAGGTGGAATGTAGACTTAAAAGCTAATATGTTTATGTTACCTGTTAGAGATGTTGCTGTAGATGTAAATTCACAAGTAGATTTGACTGAACAACCAGAACCACCAGGGTATAATGACCCAGTGGTTATTGAGACCGGTGAAACACCGAACGCAGATCAACTAAGAGCAGTAATTAAATCAGCTGGCTTTTCTGAAAAAGGAACTGAATTAGCGAACGGAGGAGATATAACTTCTGACACTTTAAAAATAGGTACTGCTTTAATTAACACAGTTAAATCTGAAGCACCTGGAATTAAATTAAGGTTTACCTCAGGAAATGATAGGTTCCACCAAAATATTACAGAGTATACGAGTAGACATAAGTCCGGTAGAGCACTAGACTTTACGATTGTTCCTTACTCAGTCAGCAATTATAAGAAAGTATTAGCCATAGTACAAGGATTTGCAGCAGGTTCTTCTTCAGGCTCAATTAGATTTAAAGATGAATATAAAAGAATGACTGTAAAAGCAACTGGTGTACATTTCCACTTTTCTTGGGGACGGGGTACTGAAGGTAATGCAGAATTAGCACAATCAAAAAAATTAGCAGCGTCAGGAAAAATTAAAACTTATACAGTGTAATATGTGGTTACCAGCGTTTAAAGTACTAAAAGGATTATTTGCTCTATTAGGGCAATTTACAGTGTCCACTACAGGAGCACCTTACGAAGGGCCTTATTATGAAACACCACAAGGAAAAACCTTTGCTGGAACAGGTCCTACAGACTCCGCCGAAGAAATAGAAAAAGTTCCCGATCATGAACATGATGAGGAGTTTATAGGAGAAGGAAGCACATTTACTGCAGAAAGTACTTTTCCTACACCTCAAAATTATAAAACAGGATACTTCAAAAGATACTTTATACATGATACCAGAAACGGCAATGTAACTGAGGTTCTAAAGAAGAATTACGATATAGCAAAAGATCTGCTTTACATAAAAAATGGAGAAGTAAATTGGGTACTTGAGAAACCTGTTAAAGACATATTTAATCAAGGATATAATTTTAAAGGAGCAGCATCAAGAAATAGAGAAAGTATACTTAAACTTTCCTTACAGGTTCCAAATGTAGATGAATACATAACTGATTACGGTAAATTTGCAGATATAGAATCAGACGTAGAAGGATACAAGTTTGAAGAACTTCCTCCAAAAGAGCAAGTAAGAATAATCAAAAAACAAGCACCGACGGTACAACAGCATCCTATCAGGAAAGCAAAGCCTAGGTTTAAACCTAATAAGCCCGTACCTACAAAGACTAAGAATAACCTGTATACATCTGGAGGTAGGTTCAAAATTAAAGGTTCTAATCAAGATTATAAAGGATTTTATCACGTACATCCAACTAAAGGAGCAATGGAAGGAGCAGTACATACAACTCAACCGCATAGACAGTTAGTTCCGTACCTACTTA